>JACCDG012077396.1_pt1 | contig 227847 bp, 296 predicted proteins | sample 7442471 | NCBI WGS metagenome assembly JACCDG01 (sample SAMN15323444, study PRJNA562643) | freshwater metagenome | isolation source: river surface water | place: USA:Blue River Watershed | collected 2017-08-17
CCACCGACAGCTATGGCGTGGGTCAGCGTACGTGATGGTAACGATAATTTGATGAGCTACCCACGCATTGGTGCAGAGGTGTGTAAAGACGACTGGAGCGACTACAACGACGAGATACTATCACGTCTCCCCATTACGGTACTTAACCGCGACAATAAAGTGCCCCCACATCTCACGACTCGCAGAATAGAGTTGGTGATTTATGTTGTCTACACTGAACTGAGATACGATTTGAGAGTGTATCAAACTTTGCAATTCAGCAATAAGGGGACCCTTAAGACTAACCCGGCGATCGCAGACTCGGTTCCATTAAGCGACCCGAATTGTTTTAGTTGGTTGCAGAGTGTTGGCCAGTTCTTTCTAAGCTTAGCTTAGAGCGTTTTCTACGTGCATAAGTGCTTAGTCGTCTACAGATGCGACAATGACGTTGGTTGCGATAATGATACGTGTTTTCTTCGGTTAATTCGTGCCCATGACGACAATGAGTTCGCTCCGGTTTGCTCGCCCTGTAGCCTTTGAATGTATCAATTGGTGATGGAATGCGTTCATCGGTTCTTATTTTATGACAATTGGCACAAACTAATTCACATTTGTCTAGCTCTTTTTGAACAGTGTCCCACTTTTTACCGAGTAAACGGGAGACATTGTCGACCTTATCATTTAGATGGTCGAATACTAGGACTCTATGGTCGTTATTTCCGCAATCTAAGCATTTACCACCCAGATATTCTAACGCTTTTGCTTTGTGGGCGTCACGTCTTGTTTTATTTTGCACACGTTTCCTAGACTGGTAATCTTTGTTATACTTTTTGTGGTATTCAATTTGACATGGAATACAAGCACCGTATTTATTACGCTGTGGATTAACGTGGCCGTTCTTGCAAGTTTTGTTCATATAGTAGGTTTGTTTGATCATGGCTAAGAAAAGAGGGCGTATTATCAACCTAGCGGCTGGCCCTGGAACCGGCAAGTCGTCCACTTGTGCCGCACTATTCGCTGAGCTCAAATATCGTGGCTACAACACTGAGATGGTGTTGGAATATGCTAAAGATGCCGCTTGGGAGCGTCGCGGTCATAAGGTGTTCCAGGCTCAAGAGTACATCTTTGGCAAGCAGCATTTTCGTATGAGTCGCGTTGCTGAGGAAGTTGAATTCGCTATCACCGACAGCCCTCTCTTTTTGAGCGTCGTATATAAAGAACTACATTATCTGCCGTCGTTGCCACTTGTCATTCGTGAAGCGTACGATCAATATGATAATATTAACGTCTTTTTGAAGCGAAATAAGCCCTATAACCCAAAAGGGCGGCTTCAAAACGAAGAAGAGGCACGCCAGAAGGATATTGAGATTCTGGCAGTTTTAGATGGTTGGAATGTCCCATATCACGTTCTCGATTTCGGGCGTGAGAACGTTGATCAGATCATCGCGATCATGCAGGAAGAAGGCTGGATATAGTAGATGGCGGTGAACTTATTCTAACTGCCGATCAATCACAAGAAGCGATGATGTAAATGGATATAGCTATTGATTTTGACGGCACCATTGTTAAACACGAATTCCCTAGAATGGGGGACGTGCTACCTAAGGCATTCGAATGGATGAAGAAATTCGAGGATGCTGGTGCTAGGCTCCTTTTGAACACCATGCGGAGTGATGAATATCTCAATGCTGCTGTTGAATGCTGCAGAGAGAATGGAATTGAGTTCTTCGGGGTTAACCACAACCCAGAACAAGATTCGTGGACGTCGTCGCCGAAGGTTTATGCTCAATTGTACATTGATGATGCGGCGTTCGGATGTCCATTAGTTCATGAAGCGGGGTCACGACCGTACGTTGATTGGGACATTGTTGGCCCCGCTGTATTTGACATGTTGAATAATGGATACTAAGCAAGTCATTGTAGTTCGGAAAGACTTGAAGATGCGAGGTGGTAAACTCGCATCTCAGGTTGCCCATGCATCTTTGGCATTTTTAGGACGTCAAATTCAGGCTCAGATAGATGGCGACCCTGGCCCAGATGCAACGTTCCAAGTTGAGATTTCGCGGGCCGGACAGTACTGGTTCCACGATAATTTCACTAAAGCCGTTGTTGCAGTGCACTCTGAAGAAGAGTTCCACAAGATTGTAGAGGACTCTAGGGCTGCGGGGTTATTAACGCACCCGATCCAAGATAATGGTCGCACGGATTTTCACGGAGAGTTGACGTGGACGACTTGTGGGATTGGGCCAGATGATCGTTACCTAGTTGATAAAGTAACGGGGCACCTTAAATTATTATAATTTAAGATCTGGTGTTGTTTCTGATGTATGAGACGTCTTGAGTCTCAATGACATGCCCAGGGACGCTATAGGTCTTTCCTGTTTGCATGTCTTCTAGGTAATAGGTGTCATGGACCCAGTCATCTCCGAAGCAATCGTATAATCCATTGGCCATGTCATTTAGCTTAGATCTGTTAAGGCCGTGGATTTGAATATTATTGTTAACGACTCTTATCCATCCCAGATTCTCGTAACCATAAACTCTTGCGTCATCCGCTTGGCCCATCGCCACTCTCAATTTGTTGAGTGGCCATCCTATTTCTCTTCGCATGGTTTCGTAGATGTCGTCGCCCTCTTCTGGAGTGATGACACCCATTGATATCCAATCATCGATAGCATCATTAACTAAACATCGAAATGCTATAGTGTCGACGCCGTCACCATCGTCGAGACCGTTCATGGTGTCTGCAATCGGTGCTAATCTAGTGTGGCTTAAATCGTCGATAAGCTCACTAAACACATGTTGGATCACGACCATTTCATGGTTGGCCATGCCGGCATCTCCGTCTGCCCCAATGGCTTCACCATCTATGATCCAAAATTCACCAACTACCGACTCAGTAAGAATTGATTCTAGTATGGCTAGGAATCTATCTCTGGTCATAGTACCTCTGTTTCTACCTCGTAGAAGTTACCAGCTTTTGAATAGACTGCGGCAGATTCATCGTCCACTGTGTAGGTAGTCTTGGTGGCTTCCAGATTCGGCGGCGTTTGTACGTACCCATTGACAATTGGGTAAGATCTAGTAATAGTTATGTCACGTGCCATGGTATGCTCCAATAGTATTATAACCTAAATTTGTTGCAGGAATACTATGGGCACAGCAAAAGAATCACAAGAACGCCGAGCAAGACTAAAAGCTCAAGGACTATGCACAGAATGTGCTAACTCCTGGGATGGGGTCGCAAATGCTTGTGATAATTGCCGAGAGAAGAAGAAGCAAAGTAGATCTCGACTTGAAACGGCACGGAAAGGCAACGGTCTTTGTCGATGCGGCGGTATATTAGCGACAGGGAAGAAACTATGTCAACCATGTCTTGACTCATTGAAAGACGACCAGACCAATAAAGCAAAGGGCCTCTATCAAGAATGCCCACACAAAAATAGAATAGTTGCATGTCGAGTATAAATCGACTGTATTGCACATTAAGGAGGTTACGTTGCCAGGGTTCAACATTTGCGGTGAGGGATTCGGACCGTCCGCTCGTACTGAGGTCCGTCGTAAGCATCGTTGGGTATTCGAAACGCTGTCAATTGGCAACAGTGGTGACCAATTTGAGCAAGATGAGCTGTTGTACCTGTTGAAGGCTCAGCGTCCTCACCTCAAGTTCGAAGAACCAACTATGCACCATGACCAGGAACAAGCTTACTACGCTGGTAAGCATTCTTGGGAACCGGTGACTATGTCTTGGTATGACATTGAGCAAGACCCAGATATTTCCCAGCGTTTATGGGATTGGGCTGAAGCCGTTGTCGATTTCTCTCGTGCGTGCGTTAACCCACCTTCTATGTATAAGGGTGAAGCCAAGCTGTCTATGATTTCAGGCTGCTCTGGCTCCGGTGCTGGTGGTGGTAATGCTGGCGGTGCCCGTATTACTGAATCGTGGTTGTTCTGCAACTGCTGGCCAAAGGACCTCAACTGGGGCGATTTGGATTATGCAGATACTGAACTTGCCACGATTGAAGCCACTATGCGATTCGATCGTGCCAAGAAATTACCTGTCAACGGTTAATTTATGCCTGGTTTTCGTATCTCCAGCAGAGACGGTCAAACTGCTGGAGATGACAAAGATCCGCTGGCGACACTTGAATCAGCACGTAGGCACAGATGGCGAATAACTGTTCTTGGTGCTGGTCCAGCCGGTTCATATAAGCCCCTTGAAGAAATAATTATTTATGCCTTCAAGGGGCAACGTCCATCTTTGGAAATCGACAAGATTACCATACATCATGGCCAGGACGAAGCCTATTTTCCAGGCAAGAATCGTTGGGCTCCAGTAAACTTCTCATTCTATGAAGTCCTGGATAAAGAAGGTAGGAATCTGTCAGCCATCGCATTATACGGTTGGCAGAAAGAAGTGGTCATTGACTTATCGCAGTCTCTGATCAGATCTAATTGTAAACGGAACGTCGTTTATCAACAGTACCTATCAGAGCCAGCGGGTGACAAACGCTCTATCCCCAAAGTAAGCCATGAGTATGCTTTGATATCGGCTTGGCCATCAAAGATTACTCCTGACGAATTAGATTATTCATCGAGTGAAGTATCTGTTATTCAAGTCACTCTCACCTACGATAAAGCAGTAGAGAGAACGAGAAAAGAATAATGCCAGGATTCCAGGTGACATCTGCATGGGGTGAAAGGATGGGCGATCCAAGGGGTCCCTATGCAGACAGTGCCAGACCATTTTATTCTTACACTTGGAGAATCAATCACCTTTTTGGTGAAGACGCTGGCTCAAGTTCTGACGTAACCGCATACTGTATCTCCGCCACACTTCCAGCAATAACCCATCGCAGGGAAGAAGTGGAAGGGTCGTCGGTCATTTACAAGTATGCTAAAGACGTTATTTGGGAAGACGTCAGAGTAACTTTTTACGACATTGTTGATATGTCATCGATGTCGATGCTGAAGAAGTTGAAAAAGTGGCGTGATAAAGTATGGAGCGTCGAAAAGGGGATCGGCGTTGCAGAAGGTGAGAAAGGATACAAGAAAGACACACGGATAATGAAGCACACCTTCGACGGTTCTTTTGAGGAAGGTTGGCTATTGAAAGGTAGCTGGCCGCAAGCTATTAAATATGGCGAGCTAACTTATAGCAAGTCAGAAGTAAATATTCTCGACGTAGTTATTACATACGATTGGGCTGTTGAAGTAGATAAGAACGGCAACCCTATCACCACCGGTTAATCTGGAGCTAAGATGTCGGACGAGATGATCCCATTAACTGGGTCGGACCATACACCAAATGCTAAGAAACAACAACGACAAGAAGAAGCGGTAAACGACGCCCAAGCAGCCGAACCGCTGCCTGAGATCAATTTTGGCCGCAAATCGAAGCAATTGGATTTCATCACTAAGGAGATGTCCAATGCTGAAGCACTTGAAGCCATTTTGCAGTCGCCGGAAGAACGCCTAATCGCGTGGGAAGATGTAGAACTACCCAGTCAAGGGCTGTACTACAATTGGCCGTCCGGTGTCATTAAGGTGAGGCCGTGGGGCAGCGTGATTGATAAGATTCTCGCAACTTCTAGGCTAGTGACAACTGGGCAAGCTACGAACCAAATGATTGCCCATTCAGTTGTGTTTCCTGATGGATTCACCGTTGACGATCTGTTAGTTGGCGATCACATCTTTTTGTTGTATTATCTCCGTGGTATCACTCACGGCAATATGTATGAGTTCGCCGTTTCTGCACCTAGTGGTAGCGTGAACACATACGTTTTCGACATGAACGAACTGGCTTACACGATTACTAAGGGTGATCCAAGTTTAGGGCCAGAACCTTTTGACATTGTACTGCCTCACATGTCAGAACAAGTTGGTCGTGAGGTAACAGTTAGCGTCCGATTTATGCGGGTTGGTGACACAGAGTCTATCGCACGCAATAGGAGGGCACTGAACAAAGCTGTTGGCAATTCAAGCAGAGTTTCCGTGCGTAACCGAAAGGGTATGCGTCCAACGGCGGCAGCCAAGATGGATGACATCGAGATCGACAATACGGTCACGGAAAACCTTGGTCGCATGATTGTTAAGATTATGGGGCAGAAGGTTGACCGTTACGAGACGGAGGCTTTTGTTAATAAGCTCCATTCATCTGATACGGCGGTCATTCGTCAATGGCTAAAGGATAATTCCCCTGGTATCGACCCAACAGTCACTTTAACAGACCAAGAGACGGGTCAGGAGTTTCAGGTGATGTTACCCATCACCGAGTCCTTTTTTCGACCAAAAGAATCCTGAGGAATGTGAAAAAGAATGGAATATGCTCATGGAGCACGAGTTCATACTCAAGTACCATGGGCATATTTCATTGTTCGAACAAGCCAAAATGACTCACGAAGAGCGAGCTTGGTGGGCCAATAGATTGGTCAAGGAATTTGAGAAGCAGAATAAAGCCGCTAATAAGAGCTCTGCCGCTGCTCCAGAGCCGACAAGGCACATGCCCCCTCAGATATAATAAAAGATAACTCGTACCTTTCAAATGGGGCACGAGATGTATCCAAGGATTTCAGCAAGAGCCGGCAGTGTCGTCGATCTGGATGTCACCTTCAGTCGCGGTGGTATTCCAACCGATCCGTATGCCCTGTACAAGGTGTCTATTTACAAGACACAAATTCTACCACACAATTTGGTGACGGAATTTGTGATCCCAGGGCCATGCGACACTGGGTACCCTTCACCAGTTGAGCAACTCACTACAGACGTGCCAGAAGGCGATTGTGGCACCGATCCTGTTGTTGGTGAATTACTCCCAGGCCAGTACAGACTGCCTTGGACGATTCCTGCAGATGCCGAAACACCAAGTGTGTATTTCGACGTCTGGACGTACTTTCCGACCAATCCTTGCTTATCTGAAGATCTGCTAAACACCACCTTGTGTGGCGATGGCAACTGCCCAGATCTATCATTGGATGATTTTGCAGATTATGCTCTTCAATCTTGCAACCGGTTTTGGGTTTACCCAGATGGTTGGCACGTAACTGATGGTCTGCAGTCGATTCGTTTAGGGTTTGAGCCTCTTGATCAACGCTTTAATCAGCCAGAAGTTCGGCCATTGGAAATTGGCATCATGCCGTTGCCGTTGTATGATTACAACTTCAACTTGAATATGCCGATCATGCCGTTGCTCACCGCTTCTATCCACATTGAGACGATGCACAATGAGGTGCTTGTTGATGGTGCCGCGATGACGATGGGCATCCGCCAGGGGTCATATAGAACTAACCCATATGTATTGCGGTACTTGATCGATAGTAGGTCATTTCTGCGTGGATCATACAAGTACCGTATCACGGTCGACATGCCAGATGGCACCACCAGAAGTAGCAAGGACTTCATTTTCACCGTATCATGATCGGCCAAGCACGTTTCATAGAAGCGATATCGTTTAAAGCGTCTGTCGGTAGGACTTACGTTCCGAATATCGTCGTAGGCCGATCTAGCTGGCAAAATCCATCTAATCGATTTGATGTTAATGGTGATGGCGTTGTTGACATCAGTGATTATAAGGAGCTTCAGAGTTGGATCTTTGAAAATGGAGAAGGAGCTCTTGACCCAGTGCGGCCAGATGGTTCACCTTATCTAGACGTGAATGGAGATAGGCAGGTCACGTATCAAGACCTAATTCTATTATCACAATTCATTAACGAAGGAACTGTGATAGATAACACTCCTGAGGTGTCGCACCCATATTCTGGGTTTGACATTCATCGAGAATTATTTGAGCCCCAAGAAGGCTTAATAGTTCGTGATGCTGCCGCCCGTGCTAGGGCACTACCATCAGATGATTTCAGAGCTTTTAGTAGGGATTGGAATACAGGCAATCTCACAGAAATTAGCTTTAGTGACTCTATTGAGACTAAGGGGAGTTACATTTTCATTGCTAATTCTTTGTTTGAGATAGGATCAGCCGCTTCTTACATTTCGCAGCAGACGACTATTCTAACTCGGGTCAAGTCGTATTTAGGTTCACATCAAGAGTTGCTGCCAGCCCGCTTTGTCTGGGGTTAGCCCAAGTGTTTCCGCGTGAAAATAACGTGGAGATACCATGGCAAGAAAATGTAAATCATGCCCAGTGATTGTTCGTACTGGGAAATCTAGATGCCAACAATGCTTGGCTAATCATGCTGCGAAAATGAGAGAATTGGCGGCCAATAGGCGTCAAATTGGCATCTGTACTACTTGTGGTAAATTTCCAGCAATCTCGAATAGATCATGCTGCCAATCTTGTAGAGATAAGATCGTAAAATCGTCAGATCTTGCACGTAAACGGCGACTTGCTAGAGGATGTTGTGTTTCATGCTCTAGGCCATCATTATCTCAAAGATGCGATAAATGTCTGGAAACTAAAGCGGTTGACAGTAAGAAGTTGCGGCAATCTAAGTCTATAGATGGGAAATGTTTAGACTGCTCTAAACCAGTGATGGCTGGTCGATATTGTGATGGGTGCAAGTTAAAGCGGTCTGTCAAGGCCAGCGTGAGACGGCATGCATTAATGGAATCTGGCCTTTGTATAATGTGTGCTGAATCTCCGGTCGATTCTGGGTCACAGAGATGTTCTCACTGCACTGTTATCGTCAATGAATCCCAGTACCAGAAGACAGCAACTCTCAAATTAGTTGCCTTTGAGATGTATGGTGGTCCGATTTGTAAATGTTGCGGTGAAGATCACTTGTCTTTATTGACCATTGACCATATAGATAACAACGGTGCTGAGCATAGATTGACAGCCCCGGAATCGAGACGTATTTATCATTGGTTGAAAAAGCATGACTATCCTGATGGATTTCAGGTATTGTGTTGGTCGTGTAACATAGGGAAATATCTAAATGGTGGCGTGTGCCCTCATCAACAATAACTGCTACACAAGCTAAATCCTGGATTGCTAGACATTTCACTTATAAGGAGAAGAAGAATGGTGAAATATGTATTTGCAACCCATTTGATGGCGATACAAAGTTTCATCTTGGGATAAATTGTGATAAACTCTGCCTAAATGACTGGCGTGGGAATAGTTGGGCTGGAGTGAACCCACAGACTGGTCTGAGGAATCGTTGCACTTTCATTCGGTTTGTGCAGCAATACCTCGCTAGGGAGCGTGGTCGTTGTTCCTATTTCGAAGCCGTTCAGGACGTCACGGGATCGTCTTTGTCTGCGATGGCTATCTTGGCCGCTGGGCGGTTCAAACAAGCAGAGGAAGTCAAAGAAAAGGCATCTTTGGGGCTGTCGGATGGATGTCGCGAGCTTGACCCCTCGAACGTGACCGAGTTAGATTGGGCAGTATGGCGTTATCTGCGTGAGGATCGTGGCCTTTCAGACGAGATCATAGTCAAGAACAGAGTCATGGCTGACATGTTCAATGTAGTATTCCCATACTATGAATACGATGAACTCGTTTATTGGCAGAAACGGTCTATTCTGAATAAACGATTTGAATTCCCGGACTCCTCTGTCGGCGTCACTAAAGGAGAGTTCATCTACGGCTACGACATGATCGAGCCGGCGAGCTACATAATTATCACCGAGGCAATTTTCGACTCTATGACATTAGATGATCAGGCAGCGGCGATAGGCGGGGCAGCAATTACAGCACATCAAGTTAAGAAGGTGCGGGCACTTGGGCCGCGAGACGGCGTTATGCTTGGGATCGATAACGATGTTGCCGGACTTGAGAGTGCACTAAATAATTGTGCCATGCTTAGTCCTTATTTCAAGGACATATTCTACAGCATTCCGCCCAAAATAGAGTACGAGAAAGACGGTGAGAAGAAGGTGACCAAGGATTGGAACGATATCCTAGTCTACACCAAAGAGTCGCCGAGGAAGCTGTTTGAGGACAATCTCAAACCGTTAGACATGAAAGGCCGCATTTTCTTGAAGGGCCAGATCATAAAAGAAAAGGAAGCCAAAACAAGCTTATCGGGTCTTCGCGAATACAATAAACGCCCCTATTAGGGACGCTATCTTCAGACGCTTGACGGTCTTGGTGGCTTCTTCATTATGCTTAAGTACCGCCAAGGTTTCCAAGCAGGCAGCTTCAGACTCTTCATGCCGCTTCACCACGTTCTCCAGGCGAGTTAATAGGAAGTCATACTCCCTATTGCAAGCGGCGACCTGTGCCGGGTCACGCAGCACTTCGAGATCTTTCAGCAGTTCATCTAAGCGGTTGCAGATGTCCTTTCGTTCCTCAGCCAGCTCATTCGGATCATAAATGGGCTTGGTTCCCACGTATTTGGGCTGGGCTTCAAACGGCGTGTAGTTGAGTTTTGGGATCATACAATTATTATAGCACGGCCCTAAGCCTTGAACAATGGATACTCCTTGAGAATGGATACCTGGGATTTGTTCAGAACACGCAAACGATGTTTATAGGTATCGGGAAGAGCTTTCTTAAGCCAGATTATTCGGTCGCCCAAAGATAATTCGGCTAGATTTGCGGCATTGTTGCGGATCACTGCTATATCCGAAGTGGGCATATCTCCCGTGCGGCAGATATAGCATTTCGAGGCAGCGGTACCTAGTACAAGGAATAAGCCGTAGGCGGCTTTATTCTTGACCACCAGTTTAATCCAACACAATTTCATGGCTAGCCGTCTAGTTGATTCTGGTACTCCACAAGTGACAGCCGAGACCCGGCTGAGACTGTCAGCTTCCTTCTTAGATTCAGGAAGCAATAAAGGTGGCATCGGTGCCAGCGGTAAGCAATTCGTTAAGTGTACTTACCGAGCTTTTCTCAACATGGGCGAACAAATAAACGTTCGCTTGGCCGATCCGTTCTTTTCAATGGTTAATGATTCGATCGTTGGGGAGGGATACTATGGGCAGAGCCGTCAAAAGGGTCCCATCAATATCCGCTCAAGAATAGAATGGGTCGGTGGAGATGCGAGTCTACATACCGAATATCAAAATCATGCTCTAATAGCGATCAACCCAGTTGGTAAAGACGGTGAATCGCAAGAAATTGAGTTTATAGCTATCGATTTCGCCTCCTGGTTCTTGAACGGCGGTGACGCTGGCGGTTACAGCTATCAGGGATCAATTAGTGAAGTTATCGAGCAAGTCTGCCGAAAGTACGGCCATGGTGTGCTACAGGCAGACGTCGCCACTAAGACGAGAGACAGTAAGCATAATAGATGGTGGCAGAACCGTATGACGCCTAAAGCGTTCATCCGGTCATTGCTTGAATGGGCTCCAGCCGTAAGTGATAAGAAGACTTCATGGCTAATTTGGCCCGATGATGCTGGCGGCGAGTCAAGTGTCGCCCATAAAGTCAAATTCGTCGAGCAGGGGCAAGAACAATCCATTCAGAGAGCCATATACAATTTCCGTGGTGCTGCTCCGGGAGTCAAAGGATTCGGCGATATTATAGAATGGGAATTACTTGGTGATAACTCATTGGCCATTGTAGCCAATAAGATGGTCACAAGCGGAATTTCTACGGTGTCTGGAACATATTATGACCGAAAGACTCCGGACGATGGCAAGAAGGTCAAAATCGGTGACAAAGAGACGCCTAACAAACTTAAGCCGCAAGTGAAGCCTATTGGTGCTTACACGAAGCCGCCAGATAGTGACCCTTTAACTGGTCCAACCGGTTGGACGTCTATCGCGTCTCTCCCGGAACCATCTGGCGGTGAGCTTGGGTTGAAATTCGACGAATATATGGTTGGTCCAGCGTTGAATAAGTACCAGTCTACAGCCAGATTGCTTCTGAATGTAAGATTCAGAGTAACTGGTCATCATATCTGGTCTGGCAGCTTTGGGTTGGGCGTTGATACCATCGAAATTAAGATGGACACGGAGAGAGGGCATCCACACTTCTTGAAGGGGAAATGGATTGTTTTTGGATATCAGCACACTTTAACGAGAAAAGAATGGTATACTGATCTGTACTGCTACAGATTAGATCATGACGCACAAGCCAAGGCTGTATAATGGCAGATATTAATAACTATAGTTTGGAATTGGCACTGAACCTGGCGACGAATGCTGACCAGGTTTTGGGGCGTGTATCCAACTTAGTTTCTAGTATCCAGGACCAAGTTGCCGCAGTTGCTAAGAATCTGAGCGGTGCAATAGACGTGATGTCTGGTGGCCTTAATGCTCAAATGCAGCAAATGGCTAATGCCGCTGCTGAAGCTGCTGTTAATGTTAAGGATATAGCCCCTGGTATGCAAGCTGTGGCTGATGTTGCAGATCAAGCTGCCGCCATGCAGGGTCAGATGGCAGACAATACTGCTGCGGTGCTGCAAAATATGCAACAAACCGCTGACGTTGCAAATCAAACGGCAGATGTCCATGCACAGATGGCTGACGATACTGCTAAGATATTACAAGATCAGATTGAACTCAATAAGACAGTTAAGGATGGTGTTGAATCATATTTAGACATCAATGAAGCTGTAGCCCAATCTAAGGAAGATCAAACGGATGCCAATGATGGATGGGATGATCATCTATTGTCGTTAGGCGATGTTTTAGACATGTCCAATGCGTTGAGCGGGTCCTTTGCCCAAGGTGGTGCTCAAGTTGTGAACATGGCTGCCGCCGTTGGCGATTTGATAAGCAATTTTCTTTCATTGTTGGGAGTCTTGTATCTTCTTGACGCAGCTTGGAAAGAGCTGGCTAAGGATGAAGAACGATTCGTGACGTTGAATTATCGTCTATATGGCAGCCAGCGTGAGATCATAAGCCAAGTAAATGAACTCACTAAAGAACATGGTGTGTTCCGTGACGTGGCTATGGAAGCATACCAGGCAATGGCTGGTAGCACTCGCGTTCCGCAAGAGGAGCTTGATGATTTCGTTGAGACGGTAGTCAAGTTTAACCGCACCACTGGCGTTGCCGTTGGGGTTACGACGGACTTTTCTCGTCAATTGCGTCTATCTGGTTATGATTTAGCTGCTATCGAGGAAAGAGTTAGGATGTTCGAGTTTGCAATGGAGCAAGCTGGGGCAACGACGGAAGAGGTGGGCCGACTCATCCAACACCAGATGCAACAAAATGCAATGAGAGTTGGGTTATGGGGTAAGGAAGCTGCCACTGCATTAAATGAGCAAGAAACGTTGATGTGGTCTTTGGTGAAGGCTACTGGTGCTAACGCTGATGCTTATTTGGAGTTGAACAATGCTGCTATGACTAATGCCATGAATATGGGCATTTTGAAGTCAAAAGCATGGGATTATGCCGCCGCTGTTAATAGGATGGCTGGTAGTATCAAAATCAACATTGATACTATGAGTGAACACGAAAGAATATCATTGGGTATGCTAGCAACGTTGCAAGAAGCCCAAGATGTAATGAATAGTGGTTTGGAGGGTGACGAGCAGATACAGATTTTGGAGACAATGTCTAACCAGTCTTTTGGCGGCAATTATGTCAAACAGATCCAAGAGATGGTTCTAGCACTGGACCAATTGGAGGCAACTGGTGCTGATACTACAACGATGATGTCGATCATAGAATCTAAAATGCCGAATTGGGAAGACGATTTGGCAAGAATGGATGCTTACAATGAATCGATTCAGTCTATTACGGCTACGGTAACTGTTTTAACTGATAAGATGCGGGCTATGTGGAGTGAGATGGTAATAGCTCTTGCTCCAGTTTGGTTGTGGTTCATCAATAACATTGCTGCACCTCTTGTTGAGGTGCTTGGTGTTGTACTCGATGTCTTCACAGCTCTAACCAAGGTGGTCGTCATGCTGGCCACTTTGCTAGCTCCAGCGTGGACAATAATATCCAACGTCATTGAAGGTCTTTGGAATGCGGCTGTCATGATACTGCAGCCATTCTTAGATCTGATAGATGCTTTATTTGTGACTTTCGGCATGTTCGCTGATAATGTCTCATATTTTGGCGATGCTATTGCTACCGTTGCCCAAATTGTTGGAGTGGCAATAACAGTTTACTTTGCTCCTTGGTTAGCCTTATTGTCTGCGGTGTCCTGGGCCTTAACTAAATTGATCGATCTGTTCAATGACTTCTACAGTGGGGCGTCTGATGCCGCGAGTGGATTTAGCTTGTTGAACATGGTAAGCAGTGCACTGGCAACGACTTGGGAATACCTAGCATCTGTCGGTGCCTTCTTTTCTAGAATGTGGTCCGCTGTATCGGAGGGGATTGGTGAAGCAACTTCATATTTAACTAAATTCTGGAACGAGAGTAGTGTTGTCGCGACTGTATTTGGGCAGCTTTCTGATGCTTGGACTAATTTGTCAAATGCTCTTTCTGATGCTTTCAGTTCATTGGCTGAGGCGTTTAGACCACTCCTTGAGTTGTTTGGTGTCTTTAACGAGGAGGCATCTGCTGGATCTGGTTTGATGAACGTTCTCGAACTGGTTGCGTATGGTTTGGCCAGAGTGTTTGGGGAGTTTCTACAAACAGCTATATTGTCAGTGACTACTGTCTTAACTGGTCTCATTAATATTGTCACATTTGGTGTTCAAGTCATTTCAGGATTTGTCAACGCAGTGATGATGCCATGGACTTGGGCTATGGATAAGGTCGTCAGCTTAGTTGGGCCATTGGTGACGTCTCTTGACAACTTGTTTAATGCCATCATGGGTGAGGGATCGTTGGCATCAGCGGCCATGGACGTTTTCGTTAATAGCGTGCAGTTGGCTTTGTTGCCGTTGAGTCTGTTGTCTGATGCTTTGGCTTACGCTTGTTCTTGGTTCGGTGCTAGTGGAGAAGGCATCATTGAGGAATCGGAATGGGCTGCTGAAGCGTTGAATAATTTGGAAGGCCCGGCATATACTGCTGGTGGTGCTCTTGAATCGCTAGCTTCGTCATTGGAAACCATTACTTCATCCATTGCGTTCTTGAGTGGTGAGGGCATGGATAATATTGGCAAGAATCTGGCCAAGATTGGGAATGTTGACGTCTCAATGGCCGATGGTCTACACCAATCATTGGCTGAGCTCAAGAGTTCCATCCCGGCTATTAATTCAGTGTATTCGGCTGTGGCCGCTGCCATAACTAGGGGCGTAACTGCTGTTAATGCTGCAGCCGATAAGGCTTTTGGAATCCTTAATCCACTTTCATTGATGATTGGTGGGTTTGGTATTGGGATTCAAGAATTGTTCAGTTCTCCAGTTATTGAGGCTCCGGTTAATGCTGAGACTATCAGTACTATTCACGTCGCCACTAAGGATGAAGTTGGCGAGACAATGCGTGAGACTGTTCAAGAGAAACGTGAAAATGAGAATGTTGAGCTAATGCGTAAGCTCATTGATTCTGTCAATGAAATTAAGCTTAGCCCAACTGTCATTGCATCTATTCTTGCACTGCTTGAGAAGCACTTGCCAGATATTAGCAGCGATGCACACGGTGGCTTGCAGACAGAACTCAATAAGTGGAGAACGTAATGGCATTGACACCTTTAGACACTGCATTATCCAAAGCTGTTACTATGCGTTTCATTAGCAGTGGCGGCTCTGGCAACAGTAGAGAATTGAACGTTGGTTTTCAATTCCCACCAAGAATCATATCTGACAGTAAGGGCGGGTCTTGGGAAGAGCGTGAGACTCGTGGTGATGAGCCAATCGCCTATTTCAAGACGTCAAAAGCTCGTGCGATTAGATTAGAATGGACATATATTATAGGTGAGAGTGGCGGTAGATTCGGGCCAAGCGGTGCGTCTAAAGTGTGGACGAACGATATGGTGCGAAACATGGTGTCCGGTCTACGCGGATACTTTCATAGAATCACTGCCAGTGGCAAAGGTGACGGCTTAGTAGTCTATTTCAAAATGTGGAATCATGGTGGTCAAGAGGAAATGACTTGCCGTATCTTGCAGTTTGATATAGCCCATAGCAAATCAATCGTGGTGCCTGATGGAGACGTTGATAAAGCTTATCCGCTGCGTACTAATGTATCTTGCGATTTACGCCTTTGGACGAAAACAGGTTCCACTGGGGCGGCGTCTGGGTCAGAAGACGAGAAGATGAACGTTGAAGCACTGAAATCTATGGTACCAGAACAATGGGTATAAAAACCGACGTTTATTCCAGATTCGCTACTACCCCAACGATATTCGTTGATGGGCATGAGGTATACGGTGCCTGGAATCGTCCAGCATTACTGCAGCGGAAGTTGGAAGAGAATGAGGTCATCAGGTATTCGGTAACTAAAAGTGTCGAAGGACGTCCAGACCTCATCTCTCAAGAGATATACGGCACGACTTCCTTAGATTGGGTCATTATTTCGTACAATAATGCCCGTAACGTTCTAAATTGGCCCAAAGTTGGTGACACTTTAGTTCTGCCCATTCCAACGTTAGTATCGTCTGAATTACTATAATGACTTTAGACTACCTCCGCGACCATAATCCGTCCCGTTTTCCAGGGATGTATAGAGCGAAAGTCGTTGAGACCAACGATCCGACTATGATGCATCGTATCCGGTTTAAGTGCCCGGATCTGCATGATCACGATTTAAAGACTGAAGAATGTCCGTGGGCGACTATTTGTTCTACATTAGGTGGTGATAAAGCCGGATCTTGGCATGCACCGGTAATTGGCGATTTTGTATGGATTCAGTTCGATCACGAGCATTCGTACGGGCCAGTAGTCGTTGGATTCGCCGATCCAACTCGCCGTATGCGTTATCCTTTGGCGTCCATTTATGGGAAGACGCCTTTGCCGGTAGATGAGAATGGCGAGGCGGCGGAACAACCTCAAGATTACAATGAGGAATTCTTGCCTAAGGACGGTCGCCCAATGAGTTGGGGCCGCACTGATCGCTATGGGAATACCGACGTAAGTTCTGCCATTGGTTATTTCCCTGTAGAACACAAGGAAAAGCCCCCTACTGCTGATTATGATGAGATAGCTCAGAAACAGTTTGAGCAGTCGACGTCGGCACCATTAGTTAATGATCCAGATCTGAAGTTCATGCTTCGTATGAGCAAGTACGGGCATGTTGTTCTTTTGGGTGACCAAGGATATCAGTGGTATCAAGAGTCTGGTTCTACTGGTGGTTCCGGTGGTTCTACTGGCGAATTTACCGGCGATCCCAAGAAAGACGCTAAATTCGAACAAGAACGTTGGAAATATATCCAGCGTTTAATTAATGAAGATAAAGTCAAGGATCACGACCAACGACGCTTAATGTTGATGACCCGTTATGGTCACAAGTTTGAAATGCGTGACGTTGGTTGGAATAAGACTCGCGATGGTGAATATGGCGAGTCGACTACTATTGGTAAAGGCCAAGATGATCATCGCTGGATAAAGATCCGCTCTAAGGGCGGTATGTTATTCCAATTATGCGACAAGGGCTTTGACGTTAAGGATGACGAATTCGTTAAGCGTAAGCTGTTGGATGAGGTCGGTGATAAAGCTGATGGAGAAGCTGAATGGAAAGAGAAGGATTCTCGTTGGATTCGTTTGGTTACTCGCCATGGCTATAAGATCGTCCTTGATGATCGTGGCTCAGATAGTAAAAATTCTGAAACCAAAGAATTGCCGCATGGCAATGGTGTCCTGATAAAGGGACGTCGTACGCAGGGTGCCATGGGTGTTCCGGTGGAAATCCAGAACCCGACAGGATTCTTTTGGGAATTCAACGAGAACGATCTTACTAATCAGACTACTTGGGGTTCTCCTGCCGGTCTGGTAATGCAGATTAGTGATAAGCAGCAATATATTATGCTCGCTTCGCGTAATTCTGAATATCCTCAGCCATGGCAGAATCTAAAGGAGAACGAATTTCTTAAGTCGCCATTGGTTGCTAACGAACTTGAGAAGAAGTCGCACCATCTTAAGTTGGACCATGCCAATGAATTCGTTAGTCTGAAGACGAGGGCTGCAAATGGTGAGGATCCGTTCTTGCCACCGGACAAGGAACCGGTTAATAAGCCCGGCGTCACTGGTAGGATTAATGCCGGCATTGAAATGCGTGACGGCGAAAAAGGTGATGGTCCATGGGTAGAGATTGTTGACTCCAATGGTCGTAATTTTTGGATGTCAACTAAAGAAGGCATAGTAATGTGCCATGCTAAGACTACCCCAGAACGCACCAAGCTATCTTGGTGGATGGATGAAAAGAAGAAGGAAATAGTTATCCGGCACGATGAGAGTTCTGGCCGAATCCAGATATTCTCCAATAAGGCTATTGAAGTAATCTCGACGGAAGAGATTAACATGAAGGCCAAAAAGATCACTATGCGTGCCGATGAAGAGATTGTTCTGGCAACGAATGCTGGTAGCTTTAAAGTAGCTGATGATGGAGTATCGTGTTTGCCGATTACGATGTCCCCAGCGTTTGTCGAGACCACTCCCTCGATTGTTCCTTTGGAGCCACCAGAGGCCGCTACTGAACCCAAGATCTCACCTACGGATCGCGGGAAACGATACAATACTGACCAAGACGTTCCGGCACCAGACGACGAAATTAGTCATCCTATATGAGTTTAGTGCATTTAGATGGGAGCGGTACGATTGTGCCGGTCCCAACACCCCAATTACGTGATGCCATTAGGGTAGACCATAGTTTAACGGCCATTACAGTTTTGGCCGCGTTAATCGTTGGATTATTACTGGCGGGTGGCAAACGTAAAGGGTGATCATACTCGCTCCAACAGCATTGTACAAGAACGTAATCCCTGCGTCTGATGCGGACGCTGGAGACGTTACTTTCACTATCAGTTCCACTGATCCTCCACGTACGTCTAGGGTTACTGGCATTATTCCGCCAGCTATCCGTCAGCGGAAATGGCCAGAAATTGATATGGACTTAGAGCGTCGTCGTGCTTCTCTTGGGGAATTGAAGTATACTATCTCTAAGTCCGGTTCAAGTATAATTGGATCTAACACTAAGCAATTTGAGGTTGGGCAGGTATTATCGTTTGACGATTCAACTGTAGCCGGAACGTTGGAACCAATGTTCGTGGCTGATAATACGGAAATTCAGCACGACACGAATCTTCTTGATTATACTAAGCTTGGGTTGTCAACGCAGGACGTGGAGTTACTGACTGCGACTGCCCGTGAACAGACGAAGGCATTGAATTCTCAATTGGCTGCCGCTAAGCAACTGCGAGCCAATATCGAGGTTCAGATCGTTGAGAATAAGAAATCTCAGAACGAGACTTCTAAGGCCATTGCAGCCGTTGCGGAAGTTGTGAACGTCGACCCCGCACTTGCGATCATAGCGACTAATTTGGCTAATAATCTGACCGAATTGCGTTTACAAGAATCTGAACTGATCACTTCAGCCAATGCTGTTGCCGCCGAGGCTGCAGATTTGTTGGCTAGAATTCGTAAAATATCACAGGTGGTCAGATGAAAGCTTTTTACTTCGGATTTAATCCACCTTTCCGGGATAATCGTGGCGTCTTGGCCAGACAAGAGGATTCCCGTCTGATAAAGAATGACATTCTTCAACTATTGTTGACGATTCCTGGCGAGCGAGTGCATCGACCCACGTTCGGGACTATTTTACGGACTTCAGTGTTCGATCCGCTGACTGACGCTAATGTTGCGACGTTGGAGCAGTCGATTCAGCGTGCATTGATACTGAACGAGCCCAGACTGAATAACCCGCAAGTTCATATAACTGTTGACAGAGACAAATCTTTGGTCAACGTGCGTGTGATTGGGGAGCTCAGTTACGATACGAATGAGAGACTAGAGATCATCGCGTCCATTGACGCACCGGGAGCAGTGTTATGACAGATGACAAGACTTACTTCGATCTACCGATTGCTCCCGAGCAGTTTGGCGTCCTATTGCCACCTGCTGAGCTTCGTCGGATAGATTTTAGTGCTCTTGATTATTCCACTGCACGCCGTGCAATGCTGGAGTATATCCGCACATACTGGCCAGATGATTTTAATGATTTCGTGGCTAGCAATGGTATCATGATGCTAGTTGAAAACCAAGCTAGCAACGTGGCCAAACTATCTATGCGTGCTGACATGTTGGCATCTGAAGCCTTTTTGCCAACCGCACAAAATCCAGAATCAGTGATTAACCATTTGGCTCTGATCAATCAATCTATTAAGCGGCAGACCCCAGCCGTTGTAGATGTTGAAGTGTCGGTCCCTACGCCGATCGTTACTGATCTTTCGATTTCACCAGGACTGGTGTTTCAAGTTCGCGGTCCTGACAATGAGCCGTTATTTTACGAATTGTATCGGGCTCCTGGCGATTTTACCAGTGATATAACGATTCCGGCAGGGCAACGGGGTGTCATTGGCTTTGGGTTAGAGGGCAGATTTGCCAGTGATCGTGTCGTGACTAGTCCTGGTGGTTTGAATCAGAAGATCGTTATCACTGAAGAGCTGATCTTAAGTGATCCATTCTTGGTGTATGTTGGATCTGTTGCTGAAGAGAATAGGTGGGTGGTCACTACAGAGCCGTTGGAGAAGTATGGTTCAAATGACCGCGTTTGCTATCTTAAGGTGACTGATGATAGGGCTGAGATCTCGTTTGGCAATAATGTGAATGGCGTGGCACCTTTATCTGGCCAGCAGATCACTGTGCGGTACAGAATTGGTGGTGGCATTCGCGGCAGGATTCAGAGTCGTGGTATTAATGAGACACGCCCGATCTCACCCCAGCCCCCAGCTTCTTCTCCGGTCTCCGTTACGTTCAGAAACTTGAACCCTAGTTCGGGTGGCACGGACAAAGAAACGCTAGAACAAGCCAAACGGAGGGCTCCGAGAGACTTCGTAGTGAAGGCGTTCGCCTCTGATCGTCCGGCGAGTGTCGTTACTGATAGTGATTATGCTCAATTGGCTAGTACTTTTGCCCACCCCCATTATGGTGCGGTTTCGAAGGCGATGGCCACTGTCCGCACTAGCGTTAATGCCAACAAGGTGGAGTTATACATTTTGGCCGAGGGGCCAGACGGATTAGTTACGCCTAGTGCTGGTCTACGTCAAGCGTTGGGTATCTATGTCGATCAGTATAATGTCTTAACTGATTCTGTAGAGGTGTTGAGTGGCTCGTTATTGCCAGTCGATGTTGAGATGACCGTGGTGGTTAATCGCAATGCTGACGCGGTGGTCGTCAAAGACGCGGTGAGTGCCACTCTTGACACGTTTTTCGATTATCGAAATCGTGAGCTTGGACAGCCGTTATATAAGTCTGAATTAGTTCAACTTATTAGGGCGATTGATGGCGTCTCGTATGTTGATGTCTTTTTGCCAACTGATAATATTCTGGCAACTGGTCAGCTGGCTGCTGAAGGGTCAGGAGGAGTTGGCATCAACGAGATTATTGTTGAGGGCAGTAGAGACGTTAAGGTTTATTATGAGCGGGTGAGTTGACGGTGGTAGGTAAAGTTATTTTACTGCTTTCGACTGGCATTGGTAAAATAACATGAGTAAGATGTCCGATTCCGTTGGTCAGACTTTTGGCCGTCTAACTGTTCTTAGGATTAGTAGCCCAGGTTTTGTAGAGTGTCAATGTGTTTGTGGAGTTATCAAACCGCTGAGATTCTCTTCCATTTGTAGACTCAAAGCACCAATCAAGAGTTGTGGGTGCTTAAAGAGAAGCAAATTGCAACCGGCCAACATGGTCTGTAGAGTTTGTAACATAGAAAAACCGCGTGAAGAGTTTTACATTAAAGACAAGAAATGTGGAACTCGATCTAGACAATGCAAAGCGTGTTTTAAGAAGTACGAGAAGGTTAGAGGCCACCTATATAGACGAAATAATGTTGAGAGGAGACAGGAGGCAGGTATACGATATCGCCGTTCTGAGAAAATAGCTGCTATGCGTGCTTATAGTGGCCCACAACCATCGTGTGCATGTCCAGGTTGCTCAGAGTCGCGAATAGAGTTTCTTTCTATTGATCATATTGATGGTGGTGGAACTGAACATAGAAAACAAATAGGGTCTGGCGGTTCCAAATTATATAGTTGGTTAAGGAAGAATGATTATCCATCTGGATATCGTGTATTGTGCCATAACTGTAATCAATCATATGGCTCATTTGGGTATTGTCCGCACAATGGAGAACTGGCAACCGAATCAGATGTTCTTTCGCAAGATAGAGTCTTTAATATGGCCATTTCAGCATTGAATGCGACAAAGAATATTATCTACACGAAAGAATTCAATCAAGTAGTCTTACTGCTTACAGCCAGGCACTCTTGTATCACTGGAGTTGGCAAAGCTTCGCTAGCCGCACAAAAATTGGCTTGTACGCTGGCATCAAACGGCGTTCCGTCCACTTTTTCTCATGCCACCGAACTTTTACATGGAAATCTTGGTGCTGTGGCCAATGATGATATCATTGTGGCCTTTTCTAATTCAGGTAAAACAAACGAGATAGCGGAACTAATAGATAAAGCTAACGATTTGTCAATAACTATCGTCGTTGTGACTGGAAACGGTAAGGCTGATCCGATTCAGAAAGCTAACGTTATTATTGATTATGGTAAAATCGAAGAAGCGTGCTCGCTTAATTTAACGCCGACGACCAGTTTTACAGTGCAACAGGTGATTGCTGATTCTATGGCCATGGCTGTTCAGAACAATAGAGGTTTGACTTATTCTGAATATTCTAATTTCCATGGTGGCGGATATCTTGGATACATTTCTAAATTGAAATCTAAGATTGATTCAAGCGTCTAGCTCTTCAAATATCTCTGATTTTAATCGTCGTAATGTTTCGGCGAGCATCTTAGCTATTTCGAATTTGTTGCCGTGGAACATTTGAATGGGACCGTTTCCAGGCAATTTTGGGTCTACTACTGCACAGAAAGCTAGCGACACCCCTTCTGCTTCGCACGCATCAGATAGTTGATTCATGAAAAGTTTAGATCTTTCCGCAAAGATGACCTGTGTATCAGATGGGGAGATGTTGTCGGCAGTTTGTTCGATATCTTCCATTGTTTTCCTCTTGTATTTAATCGTGCATGTCAAGCATATATACCGAAAAGTTCGAAACTCTGCAGATTTGGGAATTGTGCAGAGGGACTTTCGCACGATACGGATGCAATCTCAAATTCCCAAAGAATACTCCCAAGGAAAAGACTTATCATTGGCGATTTGCTAGTCGTCTCAATGAAAAATTCAAAGAGTGGGAGTTTGATGCACCAGCACGTGAGGCTTGCATTGAGATTGCGGCCCAGACTGCTGGACCAAAGCGTCTCAGGCAAAGTGGTCTTGCAGCTTTGTTTAGAGATGATCTTTTACAAGTGTGTTACAGCGAGCTAACCAAGCAGCACACTGACGCATTGGTTGCTATAGATAACATACGAGAATCACACAACTTCGTTACTTCAATGTGTGCTGGCAGAGAGTTGCTGTCAGTATTGTCTTTAACGAGCCCTGGGCAATACAACACAAACCTTGTGGTTTGGTATGAAAGAGGTCGGATTTGCCCAGAATATGTGGCGATGTCTAAAGCCTGTTATGAAGCTCTAAAACGGCTTTCTATCGCAGAACCAAGCCAACGCTCGATAGTTCTTCCCGATTCACGGATCGACTATCTAAGATCCCGACTACTTAAGAATGACAATTTCAATTTGGCAGTACAAGAGATACTTGCCGCTGACTGGAGGCGATAGAGTGACCGTAGTGAAACTTGCAAAGACACCTAAAGGCTATTTCACCCCTGTACTTGGAAAGAAGTTAGGCGATACGCCGGGCGACGAGAGTTTTAAGTTAGATGAAAAGTTCTTAGCTAAGTACGAGGGAAAGAAGCCAAACTTCGGTTATGGCGGTCTTGGCGAGTTCACATTCTATCGCACCTATTCCCGCACGAAAGAAGATGGGACTAAGGAATCGGCCCTCGACACCTTCTGTCGCGTCGTAGAAGGCTGTTACGAAATTCAGCGTCGTTACTGTGACGCAAATCATATCCCATGGTCTAGTCGTAAGGCACAAAAATCGGCTCAGGAAATGTTCGACCGCATGTGGCAATTTAAATTCTTGCCACCGGGACGCGGTTTATGGGCGATGGGTACACCATTCATGTGGGAACGTGGTTCAGCAGCACTCAATAATTGTGCTTTTTGCAGCACCACTGAGTTGCATAAAGAGCCAGCAGAGCCTTTTTGCTTCATGATGGATATGTCTATGCTCGGTGTGGGTGTCGGATTTGACACCCGTGGTGCTGATAAGATAGCTGTCACCAAGCCACATAAGACAACCGATCACTCCACCCATGACATTGTGTTTGAGGTGCCTGATTCTCGCGAGGGTTGGGTTAAGTCGCTAGAGATTCTGATTCAATCATATACATCGAATCCGGAATTGGGCCGCATCAAGTTTAACTATGACTTGATTAGACCAGAGGGGTCAACAATTAATGGTTTCGGAGGTAAGGCGTCCGGACCTAGCATTCTCATCGAGCTACATCAGGCGTTCACAGCACACTTTAAGAAGGTGCTGCGTCGTACGAACACGAAGCTTCATAGCGTTGATATCGTCGACCTTATGAACTATATTGGTCGATGTGTCGTGGCGGGCAATGTGCGGCGTACGGCTCAGTTGTCCCTTGGCGACGTCGATGACATGGACTACGTCACGATGAAGAACCCGAGAAGTGAGGTTGGTTCAGTCGTTGGCCGGTTGATCAGTACTTCACGTGATAATTTCCTGAAGGAAGGCATTGATCCAGATGCTCATACAATCAGACTTGATTTAGCTGCGATTGTGCCAGAACCTCCTAGCGAGGCGGAAATCCAGAGGTATCTGGACACCGAAGCTGCCCTATTAAATCATCGTTGGGCATCTAACAACTCGATGTTCGCAACCTCTGGGATGGATTACACTCCGTTCTTGGAATCTATAGCCACTAATGGTGAGCCTGGATTCGTATGGATGGATGCAATTCGCAATTTTGGTCGAACAAAAGACGGTCTTAAGCCGGGTTGCGATCGCCGTGCAGTTGGTACGAATCCGTGTGCTGAGCAGAGCCTGGAAAATTATGAGCTCTGCTGTTTGTGCGAAATGTTTCCATCGTTGCACGATAGCGTTGAAGATTATCATCGAACGGTCAAGTTCGCTTATCTCTACGCGAAGACAGTGACGCTACTGCCGACGCATAATAAGCGTACCAATGCTGTAATGATGCGTAATAAGCGGATCGGTTTATCGAACAGTGGCATTACTCAGGCTTTTGAGAAATTCGGTCGCCGCACGGTGTTGTCTGATTTCTTCGACAAGGGATATAAGCTAGTTGAGAAGTGGGACGACGTTTATTCAGATTGGCTTTGTTGTTCACGAAGCATCAAGAAGACTAGTGTGAAGCCAAGCGGTACGGTGTCACTATTGCCCGGTGTATTCCCTGGCATTCACTACTCGGTAGCACCATCTAAGTACTATTGGCGTCGTGTACGGATTTCGGCTGACAGTAAGTTGGTTGAAGTTCTGACCAAGGCCGGGTATGATATTGAACCAGCAGTGACTGATCCTCGTACGTTGGTGGTGAAATTCGCTGTGGCAGACCCTTATGGGAAAACCATTGCAGAAGCTACTATCTGGGAGCAAGTGAAGAACGCCGTTGATATGCAACGGTACTGGGCGGACAATCAGGTGTCAGTTACTATTCAATTTAAGCCGGAGGAAGCGGCAGAGATTCCAAAGGTGCTTGAAGCCTTCGATGATGAGTTGAAATCAATCAGCTTTTTGCCAACTAGCAATCACGGATACGCTCAGCCGCCGTATGAGGCGTCGACCAAGGAAGAGGTCGAGGCATACAATGCTAAGATTTCTCCAATGGACTTTACGGCGTATTTATTTGAAGACGGAACCGGTACTAAGTTCTGTGATTCTGATAAATGCGTCCTCCAATAAGAGAATAATATGTATCACGTTGAGATAGACGGCCCGAAATGGTGCCGTTTTGGATCGCCGTTTAATACCCTTGCCTCTGCTTATTGTATGGCCAAGAATTGTGCCGATAAGCCAGATACGTACGGGAAAACACGGGTTATCGACGATGATGGAAAGGTCCATAGAAGCTTTCCAATCGATACATTGGAGAATAACTCGGCAGAAGTGATTAATGACTATTTCTCTAGATCACGATCCGCTATTGAGCGTTTAGAGAAAGCTAATGACGCCTCAATTGACAATCGGTCTTGATTTCGACGACACGTTCACCGCTGATCCAGATTTTTGGATTAAATTCATTGAATTAGCGAGATCGTTTGGGCATGTAGTTATCTGCGTCTCTGGTCGTAGAGAAACTTTCGATAACAGAAGAAAGTTAGAATCTGCATTACCTGATGGCGTTAAGGTTCTCTTGAGTTATGATCAACCAAAGGCGGATTATGCTCGTGAGAATGGTTATATCGTTGACATTTGGATAGACGATAAGCCGGGGATGATATGATTGAGAAGCTGAGTGTTGCTGCGGTCATGGGTCTCATTGCAGAATCCAGAAGAAGGTTGTCTCTAGCTGAGGAAAATTTCAACAAAATCCGTCAGGAAGAACGAGACAACATGTTGACCTATCAACAACAGTGCCCGCACAAGACATATACAGTCTCATTTGGGCAATACTGTCCCGCCGAATTTGTTTGCACTGTATGTCAGAAAGAATTAACTGCAGATGAAGCTCGTGACTCTAGGCACGTTTAAATGATCGCGAATATCGCTAACAATAATGACATCATCTTTACGAACATTACGCCGTGGGAAGAAGAATTATTAGATAAGCACTTTAGTGCTCATGTTCCGAATCAGCGGTATATCAACACTAGTGAGCAGTCCTGGGACGGTGTTTATCGGAAGTACAATCGTAAGACACGCCGAATTGCTAGACCTCTGCTGGCTGAACTGCGATTACTAGCCCATGTTAAAGACTTATCTCTTGCCATTGAGGACCATCGGGGACCTGATACTGCAAAAGTTCTCGATATCTCTCAAGTCAACAACAATCTGCTTCCAGGGATTACCCTGAAGGATTTCCAGGTAGATGGCATCAAAGCCGTCTACGGTGCAGACTGCGGCGTTTTCCATGTCGGCACGTCAGGTGGCAAAGGTGAACTCATCGCTGCAATTTGCAAGGTGATTGAGTGCCCGACTGTCATCATGTCTGAACAACGGATCGTGGTCGATCAGTTAGTGAAGCGTCTGCAACTGCGTATGGTGTGCGAAGAACCTGGTATGTTCTACGCTGGGAAAACGCCAAACGGCCAGATGATTTTGGTCGGTACTATTCAGTCTCTAGTGCTGCCTAAAGCGTTACCAGATCCGCCAGTCAAGGAGAAGTGCAAGAACGATAAGGACTACGAGAAAAAGAAGGCCGCATACGACCAGAAGTGTAAAGCTTATTTTACTCGTAAAAAGAACGCTAAAAATCTCCATAGCATCATCGGAAAATGCGATATGCTTATGGTAGATGAGTGTGATTTGGCTGTTTCCGATACCTGGAAGAAGTTATTCAGGTACTGGTATCATGGCCGTCGACGTTATGGTTTCACTGGCACTTTGAACGACCCTGATAAGCCAATCCAAGCATTGGTCTTAAAGGAACACATTGGATCGACTATCTATAGGCAGAAGGTGTCTGACATTCAGGCCGCTGGATTGGCAGTGCCGCTTGTATATTATGCTTTGGCATTTGGTGAGGATGGTCAGAAGGATGATGCCAGTGCTTACGACATTGCGATTGACGAGCAAATGGTCAACAATGAGCGATTCCATCTAAAGATTGCTGAGATATGTGCCAGATATCCAGATGAGGGAACTGTAATCCTCGTAGACCGCGACAATCTTGGCCACGCTTTGAACGAATTGATTCCAGGGTCCGTGTTTTATCACGGCAAATCATCAGCTAAGAATCGAAAAGCGATGATTGAGAAGTTTGAGAGCCGGGAATGCAAGGTATTCATCGGTGGCAAGAACGTTCGTCGTGGTATGGATCTGAAGGGTGGGTGTGAGAATCTTATCATTGCTACTGGCGGGCGTCTCCGATCAGAATTCGACCAGCAACTTGGTAGGGCTCGCCGCTTGAATTCATTGGGCAGGGCTCGCGTGTTTGATTTCTTCCATTTGGGGAATAAATATCTCTATGAGCATTCCCGGAAGAGGCTCAAGTTCATCCATAGTATGGAGTATCCATCTCGGGTTGTATTTAGGGATGGTGCTGTTGAATCCACTGAGTTTTTGAGGTCACGATTTAGGAAGCCAAGAAAGCTCATTCCGTTAGCCGAGGCGTTTACGCTTTAGCAAGGTAGTTCGATGTGGTTAATGGGCCTGGAAGATTGCCCCAGATGTTATGGGACTGGTTCTGTTCCGCAGGCTAATCCGAAGTGTTGGGAATGTCGTGGGACTGGCGAAGTGACCCGCGAAGAAGCTTATCGTATTGAAGAGGAGCTGAAGAAGGAAGGTCGACCCACCTCTAAGTGGGATATTGAGTAGTACATACCTTGGACAAAAATACTCCCAGGTATGAATATGAAGCTAGACGATCCTTCGATTGGTAGTAAGAAGCTCTATTTTATCAACGAATGCGTTGAAGATAAGCTTCGAAAATACCTGTGGACAAATTGCACCAACGTTGCTTTACGTGATTCAATTATGGATCACGCCAACGAATTAATCATCCAGATTATTCGTAAGCACAATCTTCATGTCATCTATCCTGGGCATGATGATTCAGCATTTGGTGATTTAGCCCAAACTGGTTGGGTTCAGGTCGAGCGGACTCTGTATAAATTCAGGGCTAAGCCTCACTGTCGTGCTTGCTACAATCCAGATCGACCTAATCAATCTACTCTCTACGAGCCAGCCGAGCTCGAATACGGGATAATCACATTCGAGGAATTATTTGGGGAGGAAGTAAACCCAGATAGACGAGGTCGATTTATGGTCGACGGTCGTAGATGTGGACACTGCAAGGCGGAGCTTAGTGAAGGGCCGGAAGTTCAACCATGCCAGGGATTATTCGGTGGCTCAGAATCAGTTCTATTTCGTGGGGACTCTAAGGTCTTCAACATGTGGTCTCAAGTTTCCCGTACCGTTATCCTGGCGGTTGTAAAACGGGAGGGTCGTGATAAGAAGAATTCAGGCTCTTATCGTTCTCATTTATCTAGTAAAGCACGGATCGACGAGGATAAGTTCGAGAAATTCTTCCTTGAGGCCGCTGATATCTTCAAATATAGCAAGGATCAGATGCGATGCCTTGAAGCCCTTAAGGAAATCGTCTCTAAGGACGAGCGGCCACACGATGGCCTTATTGGGAAACTGACAGCTAAGTCTGGTCTGTCGCGAGTTCAAGTTGGAACATTTATTAAAATGATCCGCTTACGTAGTCGTGACTTCACCGATTCACCGTTTAATAAAGATCCAAACAAGGCAATGCGAGCAGCGATGGCTGCCGCTGACGATTCGGACCACGATGATGACGACTGAACTTGAAAGAATTAAGAGCCTGATAGAATCAAAGACTCTGACCATCGAGGATTTCGATAAGCTCTTAGAATCGATGCCAAAGAGTGCCAACGAGAGATTTCTGCGTAATTCTCGAATGAAGCCGGGCGACCCAATTCGCCCAGTAGATGGCAGCCCAGTGAAGAAGGTAGAGGCCACGTTGCAGAAGGTTGGAGATAATGATCCAACTAGAACGGCACGTGGAAAAGCCAGCGTCCAACGTCAAGCAAATAAGAACAAGTTAACTCCAGAAAAATTCGCCGAAGCTATCGAATTCATCACGAATTATAAAGATCGTGATGTGTCAGAAGCGATTTCTGCCGTGTCAACTCTGCAACACAAGCCAGAGTTGTTAGCATTGATTAAAAGGTTACGTGAGACTGGCACTAACCTACGTGCAGAATGGGTGGATGGAATTGAGTCCGTGCTGTGAGCGACATCGACGATCTATTTAATGAGCTAGAGTCAGTACAACCCGATCCAGAGCTTCTTGAAGATCCAACATATTCTGATATGTTGAAAGAAGCAGAAGAGGTTCGAGCTCAAGAAGACCCACGACCACTACCGCCCGCCCCACCAGTAGTGATAATGCCACCGGTCATGGAAGAACCGGCTAAACCGGCACCAGCACTAGTTGCTGATCTGGAGCAATCTCCTCCACCAGTAGCCGCTAAATTGAATGCGGCGACGTTTTCCAGCCTGATAGATATTGAAAAGTTCGTTGAATCATTCGAGCGAGACTATCAAGCAATTCAAACTGATTTGGTACGGGACAGAAGTAAAGCTGACCAAATTGCAAAGACGTTTCAAGATCGAGTCGATAATGGCACCGATGATAAAGCAGACAAAGAAGCTTTGGTAGCACTCATCGATACCATCGTTAATTCCAACGGCCATAGAGTGAAGTTACTAGGCGAAAAAGCCAAGTTCCTGGCAGCCACCAAGTCTACGGTAACGACACTAATCCAAAATAACATCGACGCCAGCGGCGGTAATGATGATGAGGCATTAGTGGATCTTCTGTCGCAAACGGAAGAATACGAGGCTTAACATGCCGTTGACAGCAGCCCAGAAAAATGCGGTTTTGCAATGCAAGAAGTCATGCATCTTCTTTCTTGGCAATTTCTGCAAGATTAAGCATCCGTCTGCCGGTATCTTGCCGTTCAAACCATTTAAGTATCAACGATTCGCTTTACAGTCATTCCGCACACATCGCTTTACGATCTTCAAGAAATGTCGTCAATCCGGACTGTCTCAGATTTCTGGAATGTTCGCGTTGTGGTTCGCAATGTTCCACCCGCATAAGACTATCCTTATTGTGTCACGAACGGATGTGGACGCCAGAGCGTTCTTAAAACGTAATATCGTATTCACGTTCGACCACTTGCCGAAGTGGATGCGGGAAGCGTTCAAGCCGACTAAGAACAACGAGCATGAATTTGAGCTTCCAAACGGTTCTAAGATCCGATCATTGACGTCAGCCCCAGACGTTCTTCGTTCCAATGCTTCATCATTGAACATTATTGACGAAGCTGCGTTCATTCCGCAGATGGATCAAATGTGGGCTGCAGGTTCGCCGTCTTTGATGCACGGTGGTTGTTTGTCTGGTAATACATTAGTTCTTGGGGATGGTCTTAGAACACTTGAGTCTTACCACGATGGTTCTGGTGGTTGGTGCGACAGTTCCGGCTTAGTTGCCACAGATGGTTCGGTCGGTGAAATTACGGCGGCATATGATAATGGAGTGTCGGAAGTCTTAACTATTACGACCGAAGACGGTCATTCTGTTACTGCCACACCAAATCATAAATTTCGTGCCTTAATTGGTGGACAATACGTATGGCGTAAATCTTCTGAACTTCGAGAAGGTGACCAATTAGTTCTATCATTAGCTAGAGACGTTGTTGATCCAGAAGTCATAAGACTTGATGACGACTACGCTTTAGATGAAGAATTAGCTGAATTTTTGGGATTATTATGGGGCGATGGTTTTTATCAAGAAAGAGGAGTGTTTGGAATATCGTTATGCCCAGACGATTTGGATATAGAAGATTACGCAAGATCAAGAATGATACAATTTGGGGCAGCCTCTACATGGATCGAAGAATCGGAAAATGATAGGCAGATCAGATGTTGTTGTAAGAATTTGGCATCAACTTTATTGCGTGGTGGGCTAAGAAAGGGAAAATGCCCAAACATTACAATTCCAGATGTGATCTGTAAGTCATCAATAGATGTTAGGGCAGCATTTCTTAGAGGGTTGTTTGAAGCAGATGGTTCTATTACCGATGGCGATGTTACTCTATCTAGTGCTTCATTGCAATTGCAACAAAGAGTACAGACGATCTTACTGTCTTTTGGTATAAGATCTAAGATTTCTGAAGTGCAGCCATCGGAAGGCCGGTTTTCAAACGAAATGAGTTATTCATTAAGATTGAAGACCAGACGCGATGTCATAGCTTTTCGTGCTAGCATTGGATTTCTGAGTGCTAGAAAACAAGAATTGTTGGATAGTGTCAAATGCGGAAGAATCCATAACGACAGATTTAGAGATATCGCAGCTATTGAAGAAGTTTATGATTTTGTAAAGGCGGCCAAGCTTGGCAAAGCACGATATCAGCAGATCTGGAGATGTCGTAAAAATAATAGCCTACCACGCCATACAGCCTCATCTTTATTGTCTGACTGTCCACAGTTTGCCACGACAGTTATAGGTAAATTGACAAATGACGAATTGTTTACTGATAGTGTGGCAACTATAACAAAATCAACATGTAGAACTTGGGATCTTACAGAATCATCTAAGCATACATATATTGCCAACGGTTTCGTAACGCACAATTCGGCTATCATCATCTCTACGGTGCAAGGTATCGGTAACTGGTACTGGAACACGTGGATGGATGCCAGTATAGGTAAGAACAACTTCAATCCCATCGAAATCAATTGGTGGGATATGGACTGGAAGATTGAATATCCAGACGCCCTGACCGGCAAAATGTTTAAGATTGAGCCAACGGACGGTTTGCGAGAATGTACCACTGTAGATGAGATCAATAAATATGGTCCATATTGGTCACCTTGGCTAGAAGACCAATGGCGTGACCTTCAATCTCGTGGCGAAAGCTGGAAATTCAAGCAAGAAATTCTGGCTGTGTTTGCCGGATCTGGTAATACAGTCGTACCTGCTGAGATCCTGAAAGACATCGGCGACAAGACCAGTGACGACTTTAAGATTGTAAAAGGTCCCCACATCTACACACCAGTTACTGGTGAACCAACTACAGTCAATTTCAACGGTGGTGATAGAGAACTCGCCACTGATGAAGGGTTGTGGGTGTGGAAACAACCAGTTCTAGGTAAACGCCCAGTCTACAAGAATGGCGTGATCGTTGAACCTGGTGAACCGGCACACAATTACGCGGCTGGTGTCGATTATGCAACCGGCAAGGGTGCCGACTACCAAGCTATGGAGGTGTTCGATCTAGATACGATGGAACAAGTGGCTGAGATAATGATCCATTGTCAGCCCCTCGTGTTCAAGTACATTGTTGATTACATTGGAAGATGGTACAACAATGCTACATTGGTTGTGGAGCGGAACAATGGTGGTGACGGGTTTATTGATGACCTACGCTATCAGCTAATGTACCCAAATCTGTGGCGAAAGAGAGATATCAACGATAAACCATCTCAAAAGTCTGGATCTAGGGTGCAACTAGCCGAATATGGATTCATGACAACTGGTGCGTCAAAGAACCGTCTAAATAAGGCGTTACTTGATTTCTTGCAAGTTGGTGATGGGGGCATGCGGATCTATAGTACGCGGCTCCACAGGCAACTGCAGATCTACGTTCGCAAGAGAGACCGTGCTGGTAATGAAACTGGTAAGACTGAAGCCGAAACCGGTCCAGGTAACCATGACGACTTGGTAATGGCGTCCGCACTTGGGTTCGTTGGTCTTCCGGATTGTATGAACTCTGGTGGTGAAGGACTAATACCAGTTACTAATGCTGGTATGGAGCCTAGCTTTAGCGACAATTTGAGCGTCTTGCAGCAGATGTCTATAACGCGGAAGGACCCAGGTTTAATGGTCCCGTTCATGGGATTCACTGATGGGGATACGCAGCAATCTGTTGAAATGGCATTGGCCAAATTCACTAGCCAAATTGGTGCATTGCCACTAGCTAGTGAACTACCTTTGGTATCGACTAAGAAGCATTCATTTAAATAATAATGCTTAAAGATAGTTGGTAATAAAGGAGCACAACTATGCCAGAGAATAAACCAAAGCCAAGCCCACCAATTTCGGCTTACTCTAAAAAGATCAAGAAGCCAACGGCAAACGATCCAATCTTCACCTTGCCGCCCTACAAGGTTGAAGGCGTCTTTACGACTATGTCGGAGACCATCGACTGGGGCATTGAAATCTGCGGGATTCCTGGCCTATGGCGGCAGACTCGCGGTGAGGGAATTAAAGTAGCCGTTCTTGATACGGGCATCGCCTTTGAGCACCCCGATCTTCGTGATGCTATTGCTGATGCTAAGGACTTTACCAATAGCCGCAGTGGACCTGCCGACGTCCAAGGCCATGGTACCCACTGTGCCGGTACCATTGCTGCTCGTCAGAATTCAACTGGCGTGATTGGGGTTGCCCCAGAATGCAAGCTATTGGTTGGTAAAGTGCTTGGGGATAACGGGTCTGGTAGCTCAAATTCGGTCGCCGCTGGCGTTCGTTGGGCCGCTGATGCTGGTGCTAATCTCATTTCAATGAGTCTTGGCTCGTCCATGGATTCTCCAGACATCTACCAAGCTATTAAGGAAGTTACCGATCGTGGCGTATTTGTCATCGCCGCCGCTGGTAATGAAGGCCCGCAGCTTGGCACTGTCGGTTATCCTGGTCGTTATGAGGAAGTTATCGCTGTTGGTGCCATTGATCGTCGTAAGGGCATTGCAAGATTCTCTTCGCGTGGACCGCAGGTTGATATTGTTGCTCCTGGTGATGAGATTTTGAGCACTTATCCTCCTCGTAATTTGGCCAAGCTTAGTGGTACGTCAATGGCTACGCCATTGGTTGCCGGCGTTGTGGCCCTTATGCTTGCTAAGCACAACATCATGGGTAGTAAGACTACGATACAGGGAGTTGGTGATCTTAAGGAGCACTTGACTCGTTGTGCCGTTGATCTTGGACCAACTGGCTTTGACCAAGCGTTTGGGTTTGGTCTTATTGACCCTGTCAAGTTGTTGGCGAACATTTCCCCTGGACAACTTGGACCTACGTTAGCTGCTTTGATGCTTGTGAAGGATGACTTAAGTGAGACTGGCAAGCGTAAGCTTGAAAAGCTCTTAGTCGAGTTCGGAAGCATGGCTGAGGTTGACATTAAGCTATCCACGTAAGAGTATTATACGTGGTATGTCGACATTTCAGCAACTAACTCCAAGCGATGGCCAAGTTTTCGTAGATTCGTACTACGTTAGTTGGCAGTGGAATATCGAAGACCAATTGTGGCATCGTCTGGGTAACCTTAATGGTATACCCGTTGCTGATGAGAATACAATTGGCTTGTTGTCCAGTAGTCTGAAATCGACACTTGATAGTGTAGCTTATGCGGGCGGCGGGTTTGGTATTATTCTATCCAAACCCGCCGCAACCGTATTTGGGGACATTATACTGCGAAGCGAGAGCTTCGATATACAGCCTATCGACGCATTCGGGAACGTCGTTGAGACGTCTACGTTTACCTCTAGCGACGATACGGTACACAGCCCTGGGTTCAGGCTTAGTGTTAGCGAAGAATATCTTCGCTCTTTTTGCGTGGAGTTCGTAGGCCCGACCGGTCCGGAAGGGGCAGAGGGTGAAATTGGTGACAAAGGGTTAGACGGGTTCAACGATAGTCCTAGGGGTCATTTTGGTCTTGCTGGTTTTAATGCCGATGGATTTGTCACCTTTTCTGGCATCAAATTCGTTGATATTGATGATCTCACGTCTAAAGCTGTAGTTAACGTTCAATTTGATACAGTCGATAATGCTGTTGTCGTCACAAAGTCAGAAATGAACGTGGCCAATGATGACGTCCCAGCGGAGCAGTTTGCTGCCGTGCCAATCACTAGACATCTCCAATTTGCTCTGGGTGAAGGAGATTGTAAATCTACGCTTGATGATTGGTCTATTATAGCCCCAACGGATGATGCTTTAGCTGGGAACCCAGATGTATATCTTCTCAGTGTGCCTGATTCTGTTCAGGTTGATGATGTAGTTATTCCACAGTTTGCTAAATTGTCTGATGTGATCAATGGCATCACGTCAGTATACAAGAAGAAATTACAGGACTGCGATAATCAATGGCTTAAAGAAGCCAGGGATTTTATCTCATCGAAGGATGGGTTGGCCCGCACTGCATTGAGTAACTTAGCTCAGAAGCTGGCTGAATGTGAGTTCGAAAGACCTTTGGAGTTCTCCCTAGGCATTATACCTCCAGTGCCATCTGTGCCTCTTGAGCCAAGTGTACCTCCAACTGGATCGGTCTTAGATAGGACTCTGATTTTGGCGATATACGACGAGTCATTATCTAATTATGTTGTAGAAAATCGAGAAACTGGTGTGTACGAGGAACTCGGGACATATTATGCTGATGATAAAGTGCTATGGGAAGGACTAATTGATAGAGTTAAATTCGTGTTTCGATGCCGTCTAGGATTAGTGCAGACAACGTATGATCCGCGAGCGGATTATCTGATTCCACCAAATCGTGGGATGGTCTATGACACTGATGGGACCAGTAGACTGATTCAGTATGATGAGGCTACTGAGGATCTCTCAGATCCAAATTGGATTCGTGTGTCGCCGCAGAAGCTGTTGTCAGCTTATAATTCTGCGTGTGACGGCGGTTACGTGCCAACTTTTGTTATCTTCTTAATGGATAATTCTGGTTCTATGCGAGTTGACGACCATTATGGGACGCCACCACCTAACCCTGGAGACGACCCTGGCTCTTTGGTGACTGCTAAAGAACTAATTAGGGCACAGAATCCTAATGTAATCTTTTTGAACACGTTGAGTAATAGTGGAGAACGTTGGGTGCTAGACGCATATACTGCTCTCCAGAATATTATCACTGAATCTGGTGTTAGCGTCCCATAAAGCTGTGGTAAATATATGTAGTAATTACATAGACATCGAGAGATATTCATGGCTTCTATTGGGCTTGTTTGGGACCGGATCAGAGAGTTTGCACGATCCGGTCGCATATACCAACAAGAACGGGTCTTTCAGGACCAAAGCGGCCTTGATAGAGTTATCACTGGTGCTGAAATCAGCGATTTCAGCCAGCAATCTGCAATCGTGGACAACACGATATTGCAGATTAACCGTCTCCAGCGGTATCGTGACTATGAACTAATGGATCAAATGGGTGAGATATCTCTCGCCCTGGACTTATATGCTGACGAAATCTCGCTGATCGACCCGGAACATAAGCATTCGCTGGTCATCAAAGCGAATAATATGAGGATCAGAGCGGAGCTCGAAGATCTTTTCTTTTCGACTTTGTTGATCGATCGCCAAATTCGTCCATTGGCCAGATATATCTGCAAGTACGGGGATGCTCCGTTTGAGATTGTACCGGACCAGCATCGTGAATCAGTGACGGCTATTAAGCCGATGAACGTCTACAACTTCACACGGTTGGAGACTCGGCATGGTGATTTGGTTGGGTTCTTCTTCCAAGATGAGCAAGAACACTTGCCCATATTCCTCCACCCTTGGCAGTGCATGCATCTTCGGCTTAGCAGCTTTGAGGATACATTCCAGCCGTATGGTCGTTCCATCATTGAGGGTGGACGTAAAGCTGCTAAGCAACTTAAGCTCATGGAAGAAGCGGCATTAATTTATCGCTTAACGAGAGCCCCTGAACGCCGAAAATTTATGATTCCTGTCGGTATGATCCCACCGGCAGAAGTGCCTGAATACATGCAGGCTATCGCTCGTGGGTTTAAGCGTCAGAGATTGTATAATCAGTCGACTGGCACCTTCGACGAGAGATATTCTCCGATCATTCAAGAAGACGATTTCTTCTTGCCAGTTCGTGCCGATGGCACTGGTCCAGATATTACTACCTTACCGGGTGCTGAGAATTTGGATCAGATTGCTGACATCGAATACTTCAAGAAGAAGATGATTGCACCTACCAAGATCCCATTCGCACGAGTGGGCATTGGTGAGGGTGGTGGTGAAGCGAATGAGAAATCATTAAGCCAATCGCATGCTGAGTTTGCAAAGGCAGTTCGTTGGGTACAGTCTGAAATTGCTTTGGGATTGACTAAGGTTGCTATAGTCCATTTGATGTTGCGTGGATATAGTATAGAGGATTGTAAGGGATTTGAGTTATCTCTTGCTTCTACGTCCGCTCTGGAAGATTTATATCGTATGGAGACATGGCAGTCTAAGACTGCAGTCATGGCTGCATTGAAGGATCTTAATTGGTTTCCGAAGGAGTGGATCGTCACTCGGTTTACTGATCTCTCTCCAGATGAAATCGAAGAACTTAAGGATATGGAAGAGGAGGAGACTGGTGGCGGTGGAGGAGGTGGTGGCATCCCACCGATGGGTGGTGACATTCCTGAAGGCGATGACCTCGGTGGTGAGGATATGGAGATGCCCACGCCGCCTGCTCCTGGAGAGGATTCTGGACAAGGGCCAGATATTCCACTAGACAGTGATGCTGAGGCTGGCGGTGATGATGAGCTGTCCCTTGAAGGTTATAATTATGACAGAGAAAAGCGGTTGTTGCGTGAGTTCGCGAGATTCAAGGGGCGACAGTTGCGTAGAACTCGTTATGAGAACACAAAGATCGTTTCTCCAGCGTTCTATTTAGCTGAGAGTCTGGAATTTGATGGCCTTTCGCGAGATACCAATTATATCTCTCTTCAAAAAGATGAAAGCGGGTCTTTGGCTCGTCCGAAGCCGGCTGGTGGAATGTTGTTTGAGTCTTCCATTGCAGATGACGTTGCCGCCGAAGTAATTACAGAGTACGCGGCAGTTATGTCTAGAACTCCGCCGCAGGTTGTTGAAGTTATTGCCAATGGTGACATGATTAGTGCGGAAATCTCGCCAACAGATTTCCCTACTCGATCTTGATCAAATTATAAATATAGGTCGTTTGAAACTGAATCGGAGCGTCTAAATATGCCTGCAAAATCAGTAGTGATGGATAGCAGCAAATTCCTAAGCACCATCAATAGTTCTGCCCAAGCCCGCATCGTTCAATACGAGAATGCTGTGAAGTCGCTTGGTGCACGTGTAAAGAGTGATTGGCGTCTTGCCGCTCTGAATACTGACAAGCTTTTCATTGAGAACGTCACGACAGGTGAGTACATGGAAGCTAAGCACGCCCGCGTCAAGGGCGGTCGCATTAGCATTTCTGATATCACACCTATCAAGATTGTCGAGAGCAAGAAGCAGACCACGTTTGAGTCTAGCTGCTTGAGCTTGGTAAATGCCATTGAAGAGAATGATTCCAAGGGAATGCGTTCAGCTTTCAATGCTTTGGCTGCTCAGCGTTTCTCCCCGAACTCTGTTCCTGCTGATGGTTTGGTCCGTACTCGTGACGGTGCCGTCCGTAAGTTGAATGTTGTTCGTGAAGGATTCGATAATAAGTTCAAGACCAAGTTGGTTGCTGCTCTGGTCGAGAGCGTCACCGACACTGTTGTTGTGGAAGGTACGCAGATTATCAGTGCCACCCTCAGCGAAGTACGTCGCAAGCTTCCGATTTCGGAATGGGCTTGCCGTAAGGTCGTTGGGCAGAAGATGCGTGACACCGCTAGCAACGCTTATTTGTCTGAAGGTTTCCAGACTCGTGTTAAGCATATTGCTGGGCTCGTGGCTGAAGACCGCGTTCAAGATGCTGTGAAGATTGCAGCCAAGTTCTTGTCTCAGAATCAAGAGTTCTCTCTCTTGACTAAGGCTGAAACGACCCGCCTTATTGAGAACACTTTGGCTGCTAAGGCTATCATGAACCAGCGTCTTTGTGAAGACGTTGCCACTCTCATGTTCCGTACTTCATTGCACGTGAACAAGAAGGACATCGTTAAGGAATGGAAGACTGCTGCTTCTCGTTCGCAGCACCCTGCCCTTATGGAGAACGTAACTCGTCTTGAGTCTGCAAAGAACTTCGAGGCTTCTTACGATAACTTCTTGAAGCGGGCATTCTGCGAGGCAATGTCCCCACGTGATGAAGAAATCAATGCTTACCGTGCTGCTCTTGGTTTGCTGCAGAATACTCAGCAAGTCCGTGAGGATCAAGAGCTCAAGGGTAAGATCGAAGAGCTAATGCACAAGCTGGCTAGCACCGAAGTTGATGGGTCTACCATCAACTTGGTCCGTGAAGCTTTGGCTGCAGCTAAGAAGGAAGTTGACCAGATGCAAAATCTGGATGACTTCGATGAAATTCCTGGCGACGAGGCTGCGGCTCTCGGCGACGACATGGCTCCTGCCATGGACGATGCCGTTGGCGGTGGCCAGCCAACAATCGTCATCAATTCGCCGCTCATCAGCATTGGCGGTGAGACGGGCGGAGCACCAGGCCCAGAAGACGAAATGGCCGATCTCGGCGATGACTCTATGGGCGATGAACTTGGTGGTGACGATATGGGTATGGGTGGCGAGGATGACCTCGGTGCCGATCCAATGGGCGGCGGGGACGACCTCGGTGCCGACATGGGTGGAGATCTTGGTGGTGAGGGAGGTGAGGAAGATGATGACCTTGCCGCTCTTCTTGACTCCGGTGAAGAAGAAGATGATAACGACCAACTTGATCTCTCGTCAGTTCAACGTCGCGGTAGCGGCCTAGCTGAAGACAGCGAATGGCTGAAGAAGACTATCGCCAAGCGTAAGGGCGAGAAGACTGACGATAGCGATGACGACGACAGCAGCGATGACGAAGATTGCGATCCAGAATGCCAGATGGACGAATCTTCTGATCCATATGCCTACAACGCCATTACCAGTCGTTCGGACATCGGTATCGGTTACGGTACCCCAGTTCTTGAAAGCGAATTGCCAGCCATCGTTACGACTCTTTACAATCTAGTTGAAGATCGTGAACTCGATGCCGAAGCTATCGCTGAGCAGTTTGTTCAGTTGGTTAAGGCTGCCATCTCTGACAATGGTATCCACATTCCAGCTAACAAGCTTGATGAAGCAGTTGAATTGGTTGCTACGGCCCTCAGCAAGTCTCTGCAGACTCTTGGTGAAGATCAGTATAAATGGGGCACTGCCCTGCGTCGTTGCGGCTTAGGTCGTTCCGATTTTGCTGGTCCTAAGAAGAAGGGTGGCGGCGGCGGTGGTAGTTCCGATTCTGGTTTCAGTGGTGAAGCCCCTGAAGCAGAAGAGGGATTAACCGGCAGTGCTCCAACTGTCCAGACTGAGTCTATCCGTTGGGATCAGCACGACAAGGCTGCCCATGGTATTTCGGGCCAGTTGAGAGGCGTTGGATTCATCGTCGATTATGCTAACCCGCCAGCATTGCTTGATGCAACTGGCCGCATCGAGGTCCCAATGCCAGCCAACGTTCTGGAAAGTGCTTTGGCATCGGCAGGATTGTCTCGTGGTAATAAGAAGGTGTTCACTGAATGGCTCAATACCAACATTGAACAACTTCGTCCTTACTCGGCGTCAGATGATGCCGCCCTTAATGAAGCTGTCGCTATCGTGACTGCTGGTGCCGATGGCACTGTCACCGTTCAGGTTGATGGTGCAACTGTTGGTGAGATGGACCCAGCCGCTGGCGGTATGGGTGCAGCCGATCCAATGGGCGGTGAAATGGGCATGGATGACATGGACGCAGATGGTATGGCTCCTGTCGATGACATGGGTGCTGACTCGGTTGGTGGAGAAGAAGGAATGGGCGATGACGCCATGCCTGACTTCGAAGCCGGTACGGACGCCGGAATGCCTGATTTCGGCCCAGAAGGTGACGAAGGCGGTGAGGATGAATTTGGTGGCGAGGAAGGCCCAGGAGGGCCAGACGAAGGCCCTGGTGGTCCTCCAGCCCCACCGGCAGCCGGTGGAGACGACATGGTAGTCGACGATGGTGAGGAAGACGTGGAAGAAAGTGGTCCGCCAGTTAAGGAAGACAAGGACATTACTGATCCAGAGTCTGATAAGTACCGTACGTTCGTCAATGATGACCCACGTACTCCGCCAAAGGAAGCTGGCAAGGGTCAAAAGCCATCTGGCGATGGCAAGTCCCTCGAAGGCTTCAACAAGGAAAACGACACCATGGGCAAGACGTCAGTTGAATTGAAGTCCGTCAAGCCAGGTGGTCTTCGTAATTAAACCCCTCCTAGAATAGTCTTCTAGGATACACGGCCAGCTTGAAAGAGCTGGCCGTTTTTATATGAGGTAGACCCATGAAACTATCCAGTCTCAATGAATATGCGGCGTCACGTGATACGGACGTACCTAAATCTAAGACCTCTAGCTATCAAAGGAGTGGACTAGCTACGGCTTTGCCTAAGTACGCACCGGAAGGGGACGATGAGAAGGACGAAGAAGAGGAATTGGATGAGTGCGATGGAATGGATGCCTAGTAACCTAGCAAAGATAATGGTGATCATCCGGAGAACAACATGTCACAAGTAACGTTCGGTCACGTAAGCAGCACCGGCCTCAATACCCGCTCACGCCGCATGCAAAGCTACGATCCACGATATTCCTTTAATCGCGGACTGATTGGCACCACTGGGATTATCCCAGAAGGCGTGCAGCTATTGCAAGACGTCTACCCTCTCAAGGTGTTGGATACCAAGAAGGCTCTCACCGAATCGGCCAACGGACGTGGCGAACGCGGTGTCACTCGTATTACTGGCATCTTTCAGGAAGCTGAAAAGCAGAACGCCAACGGCAGAATCTACCCATATTCTGTCATGCGTGAAGCAATCCAAGACATCCAAGAAGATGTCCAAAATCGTTGCGTCTGGGCTGAATTCGATCACCCATCAGACGCCAAGATCCACATGGATCGCATCAGTCACCTTATTACCAAGCTCTGGATGGAAGGTAATAAGGTAATTGGTGAAGCTGAGATTATTGATGAGCTCCCATATGGTCATCAACTAAAGACCCTTCTACGTCACGGTTCAGTCGGTATCTCGTCTAGAGGTATTGGTGATATCGAGGTGCGAGAAGGACGTAATGGCGAGGAATACATCGTGACCGAAGGTTTCCGCCTCGTCACTTTTGATGCCGTCGCAGAACCTAGCGTCAGTGGTGCACGCCTTAATATCGTTGAAGGTAAGATGCGTCCGCTTCGTCAGGTATCTAAGCCTGCCCCGATTCAAGGTTCCGGCCTACTTGAGTCGAAGCATTATGAGAAGATGATCATTGACGAATTTAATCGTCATCTTGGTCTGTAGGACGCACCTTCTTTGGGACCGTTTGTGGCTGCAGAGTGAAAGCCCCTGCAGCCACAAACTTATTCCAACTCTGTGTCATCATCAAACGGGTCGTCGTCATATTCACCCATGATATTGTACATGTTAACCTTTCGAATGATGGCGGCGTTTCACGGGGCGTTTACGGGTTTCTCGCCCACCACTGGCCAGGTAACCATATTCTATTGCGAACCATTCTGCATACCGCTCGCGTTTGACAGCGTTAGTGTTACGCTTATCAACGTGATGTCCCAATTCGTGAATTAGGATATTATTGAGATAGAAATCCGTGACGGTATCTTCTGTCCACGTTAAACGGTAAGTCCCAGGCCACGGTTCATCCCAGATACCACCATACATCTTAGTCTCGTTTACGACGTTTGGTAATGGCGGAGTTGGGAACCATTCCTCCAGTGATTCTTCAAGTGGGTACAAGTATAGAGACGTACCCCACTGTAATCCATAACACGGCATTAGCTGCTTTTTTCTTGTCATACGGCTTAATTGTATGACATCTAGTCCCTCTAGAAAATGCTGTGGGACTAGGGACAACCGATCCCTGACTTGTTCGGCGGTAAGAATGTGGCGAAATCCTTCGCCAGCGGGCTGAGTGATGATTCTATAATCATTACTATCTATTGGGTCGTACCAATTTTCTGGTGGGCTTTGATCTCTAGGCCCATCCAGGTTCTTTAATGGCCTTCTAGCTCGCCTAGAACAAGGCACACTAATCCGTTGTGAAGCACGTGGTTGGTAGCGTTGGCTTGACATGACCCATTCTCATATCCTAGTTTGAGATCGCTTCATGGCGAATTTTGAAATTCAATTGATGCGTCCTGATAGTTAACTATAGTAACTAGCAGTAAAGATAACCCAGTGAGTCTTACTGTGTAGTGGGTTATCAAGTGCAGATGTTACGCACTTGGCTCTCCGCAAAGATAGTTATAATGATTGGTCCAAAATCATCTTAGAGGCAAATAATGGAAAAGATTAAGCAACTCATGGTCAAAGCAGGCATCTCGGCAGAAGCCGCGAATAAGATCTGCGAATCAGTTGCCACCCACACCGATCAATTGCGTTCCACCATGGAAGAGGAATTCAAGGGCCGACTAGAAAAGGCCAAGCAAGTCTGCCTCGAAGAGACAGAAGCCCACAAGATCGAACTCTCACGCCGTCTGCAGATTTGGTTGGAAACCAAGAGTGAATCTGTTCGGCAGCAGCTAGTAAAGCAATCCGCTGAAAGAAGCACTCAGGCTGAATCCACGCTCGAAAAGGTCGCCGCTCTGGTCGAAGGCATCGAGCTTAATGGACAGTCACATAGCGAGCTTCAGGCTACGGTTGACAAGCTGACACGAGTAGTCAAGAATCTGACGGAACAGAAGAAGCTTGCCGTCAAGAAGGTAAATCAGCTACAAGAAGTCGCTGAAAAGGTGCTAAAGCAGAACAGAGCTCTGGAAGCCGCTGCTGCCCGCGTTGGAACCGTTAATGAATCACGACAGCAGCCAAAGCGTCGTGGCGGAACCCCAACCACCACTCGCCCAGCCTTGACAGAAAACGTTGACCGCTCCGCCCCAGCCCCAGTTCAGCAGCAACGGCCAGCAGCCCACTCGATGAGTTACTCCATCGAAGACATCGCTGCCGCAATCGCTGAATAAGGAACACAGGGCACTCAGAAAGAAACCCAAACCTTAACAACAGCTCGGAGTTAGAAAACCAAAATGTTGAATACACGAAACAGCCGCCACCTCGCTGAAAGCCGCAACCAGAACGTTGCCAGCGATCCACACAGAGCAAGCGTGCTCTCAGAATCCAAGACCAACGCAACCGTCCAGAAATGGTCCAAGGTTCTTGGCAACATGCGTGAGCTAAAGCGTGAAAAGCTCGGCCTCATGGCTGCACTGCTTGAAAACCAGTACAACCACTGCGACCCAGCCAAGCGTTCTTCGCTCTTGACCGAAGACCAAACCACCACGGCCAACATCGCCGACTTCACCCGCTTTGCACTGCCTCTTCTTCGCAAGAGCTTTCCAAAGCTGATCGCCGATAACCTCGTTGGTGTCCAGCCAATGAGCCAACCAGCCAGCTTGATCTTCTACATTCGCTACCGTTACGGTATGACCAAGGGTCAGACCCAAGCCGGTACGCAGATCATGCGTCAAAGCACTGCTCAGCAGTTCGCTCGCCAAAACGGTTGGGCTCTGGATCCTTACTACTCTTCGCAAGAAGTACGTGGTGAAGACGCGACCATCAACGGTGGCCGCACCCAGATTACCGCAACCCTCGCCCACCGCCCAGTTCTCGCTGGCACCGTGAGCGTCGAAGTTTACGAGTCTGAAGAAGCCGCCCTGCCAAGCTGTGACGACGCCGTCCCATGCTTGCGAGTCAGCTTCGGTCCAGACGGCGAAGCCGACAGCGTAATTGTTGGTGACTGCACGGCCATGACCGACACCTTGTCAGTCAACACCGGCACGCCAAACGCCACCCTCTTCAACCACAGCACCGGTGCTCTCCAGATCACCTTGCTGACCGGTAACTTCCCAGTTGGTTCGGTCGCCCGCATCAACTACGAGTACGACCTCGAATCCAATCCATTCCAGCCAGAGGTTAGCCTCAGCCTGGACAGCGATTCGGTGTCCGCTCAAACCCGCAAGTTGAAGACCAGCTTCAGCCTCGAAGCCGCCCAGGATTTCAAGGCCGTTCACAACGTCGATGCCGAAAGCATGCTGACGGACCTGATGGCCGACGAAATGGTTGCTGAAATCGACCGCGAAATCATCAACGACCTGATCGTCTCCGCCAGCATCCGTGCAACCCACAACTTCGGCACTGCAGCCGGTGCATCGGTCAACTTCACCGACCGCAACATCGCCCTGTGGTACAAGACGTTGGAAGTTGCCAACATCATTCACCGCACCACCCTCCGTGGTCCAGCCAACTGGATGGTCACAAGCTCCGACATCAGCTCCAAGTTCGAGCAGTTGAACGACTTCAAGGCCAGCGATGCAATGGTAACGGACGGCTTGGACGTCGGTATCACCAACGTTGGCTCGGTCAACAGCAAGCTCCGCCTCTACAAGGATCCGCTGTTCCCGAACTGCAAGATCCTCCTCGGCTTCAAGGGCCAAAAGGCAATCGACGCAGGATACATGTACTGCCCGTACATCCCACTGCTCTCGACCCCAACCGTCCTCGACCCGAACAGCTTCACGCCAAACAAGGGCATCATGACCCGCTACGGCAAGAAGCTCATTGAGGATGGCGGTCTTTATTACGCCACGATAAATGTTACGAACTTGTAACTAATCCGTCGTCTTTGACGACAAGCTACAAGAGAATGTTTGATTTCAAGACGAGGCGGAAGGGTAACCTTCCGCCTCGTTCTTATACATTCGATCACAAAATTCGTGATGAAATCGAACAGTCTCTTGTTTTTGTTTTAAGGATTAAGTTATGAGAATAACTGTTACTGCTGGTGTACAAACTATTGTTATTGATTTACCTAAGAAGGAATCAAAATGGTCAAGATTTTTGTCAATTATCAAATGGGATAAATGCTGTGATTTGGCCGTGGTTATTATTGCTTTAATAACCAAAATGGTAAGCTGAAAAGAGGCCACTGTGATTTATATTGCAGTGGCCTTTTCCGTGTATTCTAATGAGATGGGAGATTAGAATATGGCAAGTTTAAAGAAACCCGTCGTCTGTCCGACATGTGGCTCAACACACCTAGGTAAAGATGTGGCAACTTGGTCGGCCCCACATAGAGAAGGATGGTATTGTCTAGATTGTTACCCTGTTTTCAGAGAGATACCCAATCCAGACGGTTTTATAGTGTCCAGGCCAAAAAGGTCTAAGGATTATTGTAGGGTTTGCAATAAGACTAGGGCAGAATCTGAATTTAAGCCAGGTAAGAACTTATGCAGAGAATGTGCTAGATTGTCGCATAAGCAATGGAGGCATACGAATGCTGATGCCTTGAAGGAGTATCGCAGTCAATCTAGAGTTAAAGAGATTAGACATAAGTCTGTGCGGAAGTCAGTATCTAGGTCGCCGGAGGCGTGGATACGTAATAAATGTAGGCAATTATTGAAACCATCTAATCGCAAGAGTATCAAAGCAGGCCATTCGGAAGCTATATTGATTGTCCAGGTAGATTTTGATTATTTGTGGCAGACATTTTTGGATCAAGGCCGAGTATGTGCTATTACAGGTTTGGAGATGGAGCATAAGCCAGGTAGTATTCGGACTATGAGCATCGATCGCAAGGATTCGTCTTTAGGTTACATTCCAGGAAATATTCAGATAATATGCGTTGGTGTCAATCTTCTGAAAAATAAGCATTCACAATCAGAGACTTTGCAATTTTTCAACGACGTTTACCTAGCTAGGAAAGCTCGTGACATCGAGTCGCAATGGTGGCCTCATAAGAACACTCCGAGTAGTTTACTGGCTATTGGAGACGCTATAGCCAGCAAATTAGATAGTTCATGGAATATTCAGACTGATACTGATTATGATGATAGATGGTATCTTAAACTCGTCCTTGATGATTTGTTTTGGTTTCGTATAACTCCAATGACTGATGGCTCTGTACAGATTCATTGTGAAGAAACGGATCAGTCGAAGCTACTCGCTTTAGGAGATCCGGAGGTGTTTGATAAGTGCATTGAATATCTCAATGAGATATCAGATTCGCTGCCTGGTAAGCGTGTTCCACGTTAGCTTAAAGAAGATCGATAATGATGAGCTCCCCAGCTTTCCCAAGTCTTCTCAGTAGTAATATTCGAAGAGCCGGTGTACTCTATAAGGTGCCTAGGAGGCCCAAAGCTACAAAACAAGACAAGTATCATCAGTACCAATTGCCATTCTTGAACAGGCAATTTAATACCATCAATATCTCCCCGGTTGGCTCTGGGAAGACGGTGATGATGTTATCTGTCGCTGCTGACAGATATGCCAATAGGAAAAGCACCGTTGTTCTCGCACCTAAGAATGGTATCATTAGTTCATTCAGGTCATACACTCATGGTAAGCCGTATGATTTCTGGGATGGTTCTAAACGATATAAGATACCTACGGGTGTAATATGCACACCTGATACTAGCGATGACTTATGTCATTTGTTAGAAAATGATTTCTGTGTGCCGTGCTGCAGCTATCAGAAGTTCATTAATGCTTACGACCGTCTTAGTGACGAGGCGAAAGCCAACCTTTTGGTTATTATAGATGAGGCACATCATTCATCTGCCGACAATACTGAATTAGGTGGTCTTGTTCGTCGTTTGTTTAATGATGTTGTTCCGGTCAATCTGTGTGGACGGCGACGGCTTATCGCACTGATGGTAGCGATCTGATCGATAGTACTATATCTGCTGAATATCAGATCATACGTCGTACGTTGATGGAGCATTTCAAGGACGGTCATTGTCCTGACTTCAATATCCACATCAAATTGTTTGAGCATGTGGAGAATAAAGACGCTGACAAGTTTCGAATGACAAATGACAGGGTGCACATTGGCAGCATCGATGCTCTGTTAGATGGGTACGTCACGCAATTCATGGAGTGTCCCGAGAAGCAGACCCTAATGGTGATTCCTGCTTCAATGTCTGTTCGTGGTCGAGAATACACGTCTGCTAAGGCTTGTCATCTACTTGAAAAGAAATTGAGGAAGGCATGGAGGGAGTCTGGTAGAGATGAACTATGCTTAGTGCAGCTTGGTAGTTATGATGGCACGACGCTCGTATCATCTTCTTCTGATGGAACTGCTAAACAATGTGATAGATTAAAGTCTGATGAGCATGTTCACGTTGTAATTGCTGTCAACGCGATGGATGAGGGCGTTGATTGGCCTGACTGCTGCCAAACTTTCTTACCGCGTGTACCGCGTTCTATGGTTAGGACCATGCAGTTAGCTATTGGTCGTGCCATGCGGAAGCCTTTGAATCAGAATCATGGCTTCAAGAAGTATAATGGCAAGCATTATGGTACGTCTGATGTGTGGTTCTTTGAGATTGGTATTCATATTTCACATGAGGATGTTATTGCCCCTGCAGTTCGTGATCTGGCGGCTAGGATTAAGTGCTTGTGCTATGGGGTGGAGCTTACTGAGCCCATCCCGTTGTTCAAGTTATCTGATGGGGTTAGGTCTAGGGTTGATGCTGAAAAGACGACTTTAAGGGCTATATCACCGATCGTTCTTAATGATCTGAACGTTGAATTGAATCGCATGGCCGACGCGGGGGAGAGCGTTGATGCTGCGGTTGATTATCTTACGACGTGGGCGGGTGATCAATCAATCACGTTGTCGTCCCAGGCGGCTCTTGAATATCTTGCTGAGATCAATGTCGTAGACCCTGTCGAGGTGCGGAAGGCGTTGAGCAGTAAGAACGCCAGAAAGTTCGTCGAGGCTCATGGTAATAATGATTTTGACGGTTTGCTGGATGTCATTAAGGATTCGTTGGTTCTGGTTGGTACGTCGAAGGTTATTGGCATCTTAACCAGTAATTCATTGACCGACACTGAGATAACTGCCAGACTTCTCGACATTTACCCCACCTACGAGGAAGCAAGAGTTGCAGCCCAAGCGTTAGGGATAAAATCACAGCTAAAATATTTTAAACGTTACGTGGAAGACCAAAGGCTATCAAGACACCCAGACAGAACATATAAAGATTGGGTCAATTGGTTTCATTTTCTTGGGAATGATAAGCCTGAATCCTACACTTATGAGGAAGCGAAGGTAGTAACCCAAGCGTTAGGGATAAAATCATCAACTGGATACTTTAAACGTTATGGGGAAGATTCAAAGCTTCCAAGCCGTCCAGATAAGATATACAATAGTAGTGGCTGGATCAATTGGTCTCATTTCTTAGGGAATAGGATTAAACCAGAATCATATGCATACGATGAAGCAAGACTGAGAGTTCAAGAGCTGGGAATACAGGCATCCGATGAATATGGCAATCGCTATAAGGAAGATCCGAGGCTGCCGAGAAATCCAGATAGGACATATAAGGATAAAGGCTGGATAAATTGGTTCAATTTTCTTGGGAAGGATATTAAACCTGAGTTCTATACTTATGATGAAGCGAGTTTGGTAACTCAAGCGTTGCGGATAAAATCACAATCGGAATACTTTAAACGTTATAGGGAAGATCCAAAGCTTCCAAGTGCTCCAGGCGTAATATACAAGGGCAAAGGCTGGATTAGCTGGTCGCATTTTTTTGGGAAGAGTATCAAGCCTGAATTCTACACATACGAGGAAGCGAAAACATTAAAGATAAAGTCACATCTTGAATACCGCCGGCGTCGTGATGAAGATAGAAAGCTACCAAGTTCCCCACATATGGCATATGATGGCAAAGGTTGGGTCAGTTATCCGCATTTCTTTGGGAAGGATCAGCCTGAATTCTATTCGACTTACGAGGAAGCGAGGCTAGCGGCTCAAGCGTTAGGGGTAAGGTCAAAATCTGACTATCTTAAACGTTATAAGGAAGTCCGGAAACTGCCGTGTTCTCCAGATAAGATGTACAAGGGTAGAGGCTGGGTTAGCTGGCCGCATTTCTTCGGGAAGACCCAATGAGTTACCAATCTACCAATCCGTACCTTGTTGATGTCGTGCGGGCTTGCCGGCATTTTGGGTTAACGGAATTTGATGAGAACGCTGAGTTTTGGACTTTGGGCCATCATTGGGCGGAGTATAGGCAGCTAGTTGATCTTGGCTTGAGATTCAGCAGTGGTGGTTATAATAATGTTGATAGGGGGTATTTGCCGCCGTCTCCTCCTGGGTGTGTTGCTCATCCGTTTACTGAGTTTACTACTATTCATAAGTTGTGGGGTAGGCCGGTGTGTTTGAATTTCGATTCGACGATTGGGATTGTTCGGGCTAATACTCCAATTATTGCTAGTTTGGCTCGTTTGGTGGTTCGTGCGTTGGATGTGTCTGAGCGGGTGTTGTTGAATTTGAGTTTTTGTGTGAATTATGCTGGTTCTGGGTGGTCTGATGATCCTGGGGGTGTTTTGGAGGAGTGGGCTGCTTGTTTGGAGGATCATTGGGGTGGGATTGAGTTTTTGGATTCGGAGGGGTCGTCTTTTGTCACTAAGATTACTCAGAGGGTGGATTCGCCTACTCCTATGTTGTCGTTTCATGTTTTGTTTTCCAGGTAAATATTTCGGGTAGTCTCCCTTTGGGGCTTGTGAGACTGTTATAGACTTGTGCTATACAGCAAGAGCCGTCAAGGTTGGTCCTTGACGGCTCTTTTGGTATTCGGGCGAATTTAATGTATGTTGCTTAGTGAGTTAAATCGTGAGATTCTTGATCGTCCTACTTCTTCTCCTGAGGAGTTGGCTGTTAGGCATGGTGTGCCTGTTTCTTTGATTATGAGTCAGTTGGAGATTGGGGTGAGGATTGAGGGTGAGCATACTGGTGATGCTAGGCTTGCTCGTGAGATTGCTTTGGATCATTTGTTGGAAGATCCGAGGTATTATTCTAAGTTGTCGCGGGCTGGGTTGTAGTTCTCATTTGTGTATACAGTAAGAGCCGTCAAGGTTAGGTTCCTTGACGGCTCTTTGATGCTATTCGCCTTCGCTAAACATGACGAGTATGGTACTCGGTGGATTCCAGAGACTCCTGGTATCTATTCTCACACGTAGGTTGCACATTTTCGCAAATTGTGATATTGCGTGGATTCTTTCTGTGCTTAGATCGTATGGTTCGGAAATGAAGATTGGTTTATCTCCGAGTTGAGCACTGCCGTAATGATCTAACCACTCGTGGCAGCCGCATTGTATGGCGGCGTGTTGTAGTAGTCCTGGCCCGCTGCTATCGGAGAGTTTTGGGTATCCGATTGCGGCTCTGATCTTTTTACGTAGCCACATTGGTACGTGATTACGTTTAACAGTATGGATCGTGTGTGGTCCTAATTGTCTTTCTGCTAATCCTGGCATAAATGTTCCTCATCTGCGTGTGGGTAAATTTATGTGTCTAGTTGGCTCCGCCCCATTGGGGTCCACGCCAAGTCACACCTCGGCCCGTCTCGTCTCGACATGACAGGCCCGTTTCAGTATGATTTGTTATGCTCCGTTGGAGCCCTTGTCTAGACAAGTCTTGACGTGTCCTGCCTTGTCACGCCGATGCTCGTCTGGCCTCTTCCAGCCCTGGCTCGACATGTCCGGCCCTTAGTATCTCCATATTTCTGCTGGTTGTGGTTTTGGTACCAATTCGAGGTTTAGATATTCTGTGATTTTACCGACTTTGTCTATGCCTATCATGCGTACCTTACGGCTGTTGGTGCCGTCGCGGTCGCGGGTTCCGCGAAGGAATTCACATACTGTAGAGAATGGTAAACCGGTTCCTTTGGCTATTTGAGTTGGTGTTAGGTTGCGGCGAGCGATTTCGTTGCGAATTGTGGTTTCTAATTGTGTCATCTTTAATGCTCCATTGGAGCCCATGCCTGATCTTGTCGGGCCTAGCCTGTTCCTGCCATGCCCCGCCGAACCACGGCTCTAGTATGTGATTTGTAATGCTCCATTGGAGCCCTTGGCCCGCCGCATCTCGGCCTGGCTAGCCGCACCCTGCCTTGTCAGGTCGATCCTATTTCGAGTTCGATGTTTGATAATGCTCCATTGGAGCCCAGGCCGCATCGAGCCCAGCCTAGACTTGCCGCACCAGATCGAGCAAAGCCTGGACGAGTTCTGTGTGTATTGTAAATGCCCCGTTGGAGCCCTTGCCGCATCTTGTCTGGTCTTGCCATGGCGAGCCGCGTCATGCCGCTTCAGGCCTGTCCTTGGTGATTTGTTAAATGCCCCGTTGGAGCCCTTGCCAGATCGAGCCACACCCTGTCTAACCCCGGCATGCCTCACCCTGTCCTGGTTATTTGTGTTTTCTTCTCTTAACGAATGGTCCTTCTGGCCTATCGTGTAAGGCTTTGATTATTTTGGTCAAGAATTGTGGGTCATTGTGGTTGATGTGTTTTGGTTTGTCGTGGCTGTTGAGGTGTAATCTGATGTGGTCAGTGTGGAAGTTGATTTGTGCGAATTTGATGTTGTTGGCAGTATAAAAGTGGACGACTTCGGTGGGGCGACGACTGCTATTGTGTTTTACAGTGCTGTTGGTGTATAGTTGGAGGATGTGGTGTATGACCAGTTGTTTTATGATGGTATGGCTGGGTTCTAGTACCATGCCGTTTGCTCCAGTGGAGCCCTTGACGTGTCGAGTCATGTCCAGCCTGAGCACGCCGTGGGATGCCAAACCCGTTCCGGCCACTGCACGCCGAGTCCGTATCTATTTAGACTCTTTGAGGTATTCTTCTGCATACGCCCTGCAGGCTTCCGATGCCACAGCCGACCAATTGATTTTGAGACCGATCTTTTTGGCTTTCTTTTGTGCTGTGGCCATCATTAATCTAGTAGATGATGGGATCGTCATATTTACACGAATCGCGTTGCCAAGTGGTAGTAGTTTTTCCATGTTGGTGGACCCTTTTCGATGAGACGTCATTTTATAAAGCTCCATTGGAGCCCAAGCCCGACCTGACCTCATCTTGGCTCAACGTGCCACGCCGAACCCGTATCATGTGTATTGTAAAATGCTCCATGGGAGCCCACGTCTCGTCCCGCCCCGCCTAGTCTTGCCCCTAACAGGCTAGCCAGGGCTAATTTGGAGCACGTCGGCGACGTGGGTTAGTTTCGGTGGCTTGATGCAGCACCAACGCTTTCTTACTGCGGAAAATTTGGCGTGCCTGTTCTTGCATGTTGCTCTTTTGAGCTGCAAGGACTTTGCGTTGGTGTGGTGTCAACTGGTCGACGTTTACTGTCTTTATTTGTCTAAGTGACCTCCGGAGTTGTCGTTCGGCCTTCTTCTGGCGTAGCAAGGGGATCTCCTGTGCCACTTCAACATGAGTGAGAAGCCGTACCCCGACTGTGGGCGGAACCAAGGTGATGATGCCGCGAATTCGCTCAAGATGCTTGTTTCGCCACTTAAGAATCGCTTGTTTGGCTTGTGGCATATCGCGTGGGCCGGTGATGGCCTCGATCTCGCCCCAAGCAATGACGGAGCCACGATCGTACTTATCGCCTAATACGACAAGTTGATCGAACAACAGTGTGACTTCTGGATTTTCTTCGAACATGTATCCCTCTTAAATGAGTGTAGAATTCCCCATTGGGGTCCTCGCCTGTGTCGGCCAAGCCTTGCCACGGTTGGAGATTGAGTGGGGTGGGACGATCCCACCCCACTCGCTCCGATTAGACCTTCTGCAATTCGGTGGTGAACATACCGAACGGGCCGGGGCTCCGTGGACTGCTCGGACGCCAATCGCACAAGCCGCCGCGACCAGCGTGATAGAAGATTTCCCGCAGCGTCTCGAAGCTGATATCCTGATGGGTGACGTCGAGAGAGCCGGCGAGTTGCCAAGTCTCAAAGCGGGGACGGACCCGAATGTGCTTGGAGGTGCCGATTGGAACACGCTTCACGTGCAGCTTGAAGCCGTTATCCTTGGCGAACGCCTGTTGACCGGCGAAGTCGACGTCACGAATGTCGGCGAGTTGCTGGGACGTTAGCTTCTTTCCACCGTCGTAGGTGAAATCGAGGAACTCGGTGTCGATCAGGATGCCCTGCTGAGAGAGCTCCTTGTAAGTCTTCTTGCCCTTGAGAATGAGTTTGGTCCCGCCGTACATGAAAGCACGCATCAGATTGTCGGAGGGAATGGTGATGTCGATACCATCTGTGTAGCAGTAAGTGTGCCAAGTCCATGGCGGCGTACGGTCGTCGCCGGCCTTACTCCGATTCTTGTTGGCAGGGTCCTTCCGCCATTCGTTGAGGAGATCACATCCTTCGATGTTATCCCAATGCATGAGAAGGGGCATTTCGCCAGTGAGAACAAAATTGACACGCATAACTCGGACTCCAAAAAACGTGTAGTTAGCGGGAGACAACTCTCCCAACAGTCAATTATAGCAAGGTTCTGTGGCGGGAATAAGTATTTGCTTGGGGGCTTTGAATAGGTATATAGGTGCCCTAGATGCTAGCGACCTTGTCTCACGTATTTGATCGGGCTACAATGGTGTTTTGGTCGTTGGAGCGACCTTTCAGTAACCCCTGAGGATTTTTGTTATGTTGTTGCGTATCGCTGCGTTTGTGTGCTTGACCATGGTGGTTGGCACGGTCCAAGCTTCTGATGAGTGTGTTGCTTGTCAGCGGCCAACCCCGGTTATTGGTGGCGTTAAGAAGGTTGCAGTTGCAACGGCCCAAGCTACGGCCAAGGTTGTTGATGCTGTGATTCCTGGCAATTGCTGCCGTCCGAGCACGCATTGCTCGTCGCATCGTAAGGTATTCACTGGTCGTCTGCGTCGGGCTTGTTGCCGCCGCTAGACCTACCCTTAATTTGAGGCGGTTTAGAGCCAGCGGGGATTTCCTCGCTGGCTCTTTTTGTACCCTAGTCCCACCGCGAGTCCTTCATCCGATCATACATGTGATCGGCATGATCGTACTGGCGTTCGTTCTCATTTTCCATGGCTGATTGGGTAGCTGCTTCAATAAACGCTGGCCATTCTGGATTGAATGCTTTGACAGCCGCCCTGAAAACCATCCCCCATGCTTCTTGGTCGTCTTCTGTCGGGGCGTGCATTGGTTCTCCTGTTGGTCCGAACAGTTCGACGATCTCGTCAACGTTGATCGTCCCTTCGACTGGGAATATGTCCACAATGCCGCCTGGACTACCTGGGTACTCTCTGGTCATTGGTTCTGGGGATTCTGTGTTGTATTCAAATTCGCAGTCGTAGGTGATAGTACCGAGATACCTCTCGCCATCGATAACTAATTCTACCTCCGGTTGGGTGAATACAGTCCCGGATACGCTTTCTTTTAGAGTCCGTAGAGCTTCGTTCAGTTTCTTAGAGAACATTTTTGGTACCCAGAATGAGAGATATCTTATTTTCGAGCGAAGTATTATATAGGGAAGCCCTAACCCGCAATCCTGGATAATTATTTACCGATATGGCAGAAGAACCAAACGTAAACGAATTTGCTGATGCTGAACTTGCCATGATGTCGGTAATGCCGACGTTTATCCTGGTTTCTAAGCTGTACGAAACCGCCTTGGATTTAACTCCAGAGGATAGGGTCAAAGTCCATCGTCTTATTGCCGACGTAGCTGCCGGTGTAAGATGCTTGCTTGGAGATAGTGTAGTTAATGCTTGTAAATCAGACAAGGAAATGATTGAGGCTGCAGATAAAGCTATCTGCACCTATATCCTTGGTTCTGTCGATGACTATGAATTTTGAGGAATGAATGGCGAATGATCTAGTACGTGTGTTGACGCCACTTGAGGCTGTTCTGTCTCGACGTGCTCGAATTGATGAGCTACGTTCAGAGATTGTTGACATTCAAGAGCAGTGTCAGCACATCAATAAAGAATCGGAGGATCATACGGTGGCTCAAACTGCCGCTACTGGTCTATGTGTAGACTTAAAATGGTCAACGTTTCGTTGTCTTGATTGTGATAAGCAGTGGTCTTCTGAGATCACTGTTTAACAGCTTGTCGTGCATACTCTAATTCCGGAGTATAGGTTCCACCATCCAAGCATGGGATAAGTTTCTTCGAATCAGTAACCCCTCTACGAGCCGCCCAGGACAATCGTTGTTTCTTCCTCTTTCCAAAGAACTTAGAGATTTTGGGCAATAATTGGGGGTCGTTTGCATTGACGAGTTCAACAGCTTCTATTGAATTTGCCCCGTAAAGCGAAAAGGTGGTGAGGTCATTATCAGACATAATTGTACCAAGTTCGATGCCATCCTTGATGATGTACACTTGCAAGCCAGCCCAAAACGATATTCCACTTTCATCGCACCATGGTAGGTAATGGTAGCCTTCTGAGGTGAGGTGGTTGTAAATAACGTTCTCGATCAGACCGTGAGTTGCTACTTTCATAAAAGCTCCAGAAGTTGAGGGTTGCGATTCCTCCATTCTAGCATTGCGAGTAATTACCTGCAATAGTTCGGTGAGGCGGCGGGGCATAACCCCGCCGCCTCATGCGACAGGACGCGACAGGACGCGACAGAGCGGGACATGACGCATTCCGACGCATTCCATGAGATCTATCGAGCCATTTGTCGAGACTGTGGTGTGACATGCGAATATGGCTACTTCTGGGTTATAGGAGAAGACATATTCGGAGATCCAGAGGTTTTGTGTGAAGACTGTTTCTCAAGAGATAACCCTGTGCTATAATGGCTCACGGAGGAATATATGCGAATTGTAATCGGATCTCGTGCAGCCAAGTTTTGGTACAACAGCTTTCGTAGGCCGAAAGATTGGGACCTGCTTGTAACGGACGATGAATTGTCCAATTTTGGTGACATTAAAAAGACCTCTGAAACCAAATTCCGTGCTGGTAAGATAGAACTTGAGCCCATACGCAGTGATTCAATGCGTTTACTGGCGGAAGTTAACAAATATTCTCCGACCATGGAAATGGATGGTATGGAGTGCATCGTGGCTTGCCCACGCTCTTTGTTGGCTTTGAAACGCAGTCACATACATTATCCGCTTCATTGGTCAAAGACCATTCGTGATTATCACTTCCTAAAGCGACGTGTGAAGCTTGAAGGTGATTATCAAAAGATAGCCGATCTTCGTGCTATGGAGAAACCTCGCGATCGTGCTGGGTATTCTTTGAACGTTAAGAACGAGGAATTCTTTGCCGGTTCTGAGCGGTTCGTTCAGCGTGTATATCTGCATGATGACTTACATGCAGCCACCTGTTATTATGATGCCCCGCTTTGGTCTAGATGTAAGAAGAATCCCGACAAGGCATTGATCGACGAGGGATTATTTCGACAATTGGATCACTCTGACCAAATTAAGATGGTGCAGGAAGAGGCATTTGTCATAGCTCTAGAACGCAGGATTATACCAAAACGTACTGAAGACCATATTGAAGCGTTCCGATATGGTTTAATGCGTATCTGCACCACTCTAACCAGAGGGTGGTTCCGCGAGTTTGCTGTCGAGAATTATTATGAGATCCGTCGTTTCGATTGGGATTTCGTCGGCAAGTTCGAACAAGCTCGCGAAGCCGGGAAGGTGCGTATCTCTAATTACAAAGATAATGATTTGGTCACTTCCGGAGACATACCGTGACAGATTTTAGAGAAGAATACAAGAGAATCCGTTGTATTCTGGCTGAAGGCAAGATTAGCGATGCTGAAGCTAATTATGAGACAGCCAAGCTTAATGCTTGGGCGTCTAAAGTGCGTTCTCAGTGGAGAGCAGCTACACCGGAACTGACAATTTCCTCCAGCACTATTGAAGCGAACTACAAGCAGGTTGTTGAAAGTTTCGAATCTGGACGCATGCTTAAGTGTGATTTCCAGCGTGAATGCTTCAAAATCTTGGCTCTATGTGAATCTGTGCACCTCAAATTTCCAGGCCCTAAAGCTCTCGTTGATGAGATTAATCTTGCTCTGATTAGCGAGTCATTAGGCGATGATTTGACTCATCAACAGTCTGAACCGCAAGAACCAGTTCCAGCAAGCACCCAAGACGAAGGTGGGTTCGACGACGAATACGATGAACTCGACGACGAAGATGAATTCGAGGAAGAGTACGAAGACAGCGAACCATACATGATCAGTTCGTTAACGTTCGGCGGTTTCACCGTGGAACTATGGAACGTGAATTCTGAGGAAACGGAAACCGTTATCACAGGGCCGGGGTCAGAAGAGCAATTTGACATCAGAGACGGTGGCAAGGGGACAGCTATGTTCCTGCAGTACTATAAAGCTGCTGGGTATCCTGTGTTCACCGATGAGGAAATCGTAGCTAATGTCAAGAATCACTTAGCAAACTACAGAAAAATGTATGCCGACTCTGGTAATTATATCGGATACAAGCATTCTATTGTAAACCTTGAGAAATCGCTGCAACCGGAGAACATAGCTGCCACTATCGAAGAAACCCGTTTAGACGAAATGCTCACGTACGCAGAGGACCAGTTGTATGGTGCCTAAAGTCGTGATGGTCTCTGGCGGCATTGACTCATATGTTGCGTGGGTCAAGCTTAATAGACCAACGGCTGTGTTTGTCGAATATGGGCAACCGTATCTTGAGTTAGAGCGTCAAGCCGTTCAGGCATTGTTTCCTGGCATTAAGATTGTGCGAGTTATGGATCTCCCTCCTCTTGGCGATGAGATCCATGTACCAGCTAGGAATCTCTTCTTCGCTACGATTGGTTGTCGTTTCAGCACCAGCATTTGTTTAGCTGGAGTTAGTGACGAGATTTGTTCTGACAAGAGCCAGTCAGCCTTTAGGGATATGTCTAGGATCTTAACTAAGCATAATGGCACACGGACGACTGTGTCCAGCCCTTTGTGGGGTTTCACCAAGGAAAGTGCTATTAGGGATTATTTAGATTCTGGTAATCCAGTTGAGCCATTGCTTGATACCGTCTCATGTTACAAAAACGGTCTCCAATCATGCTACGATTGCGAGGCTTGCTTCCGTAGGACTATAGCCTTGGCGAATAATGGTATAAGAGTCCAGGGGGAATTGTCGCGGACAATTATTCGTGACCAGATTATGAAACTCCATGATTATACACAAGGACGTGTCCGGAGTATTATTAGTGGCTTACGTTTCCTTGACGTTAATATTCTTGTATGTTATCCCGAAGCGTATCGCCCAGGATGGGAATATACGGTGGTAATGACCGACAGGCCCAAATCCGATCGCTTAAAGATACTTCGTAGATATGACGTAGAGGGTTGCCTCAACGTACTCACCGAACAAGTTAAACCATCTTAGGAATATATTGTGCCAAATTTCAACGATGAATATAAGAAGATCCGCCGTCGCCTAGCAGAGAATAAGATCAGCAAAGATTTGGCTGATTATGAAGCTGCAAAGCTGAATGCTTGGTCATCTAAACTAAAGTCTCAATGGCGGGCCTCTTCGCCAGAGATCAATGTGACCTCTCTTATTGTCGCTGAAGATTACAAGCAACTAGTTGAGCATCATGAAGCTGGTGTCCTGAAGGATCATGATTTCTTGCGTGAGTGCTCCAAGTTGCTGGCTCTTTGTGAAGCCGTTAAGATGCAGTTTCCTGGTCCGAAAACGTTGGTTGATGATATTAACATCAACTTCGTAAGCGGTGCCTTGTTATCAGAATTCGCTGATGAGTATGATGCTGGCCAACCTCAGGACCCAGGCATGGGTCAACCTCAACAACCGATGCAACCCCAAAACCCAAGTATTTGGGATGATGGAGATGGTGAGGGGGATGAATACGATGAATTAGAGGATGAGGACGAGTTTGGTTATGAAGAAAATGATGGGCCAAGCGAGGTTGGCTCAGTCTCTGCTGGCGGCATCACATTGACTATGTGGACTGCAGCCTCTGGTTCTACTTATTGGGTTGCTTCAGATGAGCAACACGAAATAAATTCGGAAGATGGCGATGAATTGTTCGATAAATTTGTCATGCAATACGCTAAGGCAGCGTCAATGCCTCTGGATGAGATTGCAGCTGAACACCGTGCCGAATTGGATGAACGTATTGCACGTGAAAAAAGAGACATCGCATCAATGCCGCCAGGGAAGGTATACACGTATTACAGCAGAATGACTCCAGAGGATATTGATGCTCGCGTTTTGTCTTATGTCATAGGTGACATTCTCGACATAGTGTCTGATGAAATGCCACACCCCATTTAGACCACTTTAGACGTCACTTGTAGCATTTGTTGTTTTGCTTTTTCAGGGATTGGTTTTCCTTCTTGTTCGCTACGTTTGATGCGTGCTTCTATATAATTGCAGAGTGTCTTTCTGGCTTGTGTAGACAATTCTGTAGATGCGACCATTTTAGCTAGGAAATAAGCCAATGCTGGTGAAGCGGATGATAAATTAATGTCATCCTTATTCATGGTTTGATACCAGTGTGTATCAGCTAAAATATAGATCTGCCCGTCCCTAAAGACAGCATATAGTGGCCCTCCCCTCAGGTACGATGCGGCGGTTTGTGGGTGGTTGGTGCACCAGCCTGTACCCAAAGACAATCTTGAAACGGCAACCGCTGTAAGGTCGACAGTTACCATTCTATTTGCAAGATCATTCGGGACGGCCCATTCTGGCACCCAATTCTGTTTCATGCCATCTTGAATTCGAGATGGTCCGACAGTAATTTCCTTGCCGGTGTTTTCGAACTTTAAGACTGTGAATTTTTGGTCGCCGAAGAATTTGGTGTGGCCTCTAGATTCAACCCATTTTATCCATTCGCGGATTGATTGTGGATTTTCTTCCGTCCCTAGATTAGCGTATTGCTGCATTGCTTGTTCTAGAGATCTGAAGTCGTACTTATTAATGTCTTTTTCGTCCTTGAACTTTGGACTGGTTTTGGCTCGATTAAAGATGGTCAATGCTTGATGCATACGTGGGCCATCTTCAGGTAATCGAAGTTTTCCACCTATGGCTTGCTTTGCTATCCACTCGATGTATTTCCCGAGAGATCCTGTGGGGTCTAGAGATACCAACAGTTCTATGAAGTCTCGATTGTCTGTGGCATTAAGGCGTTTCTTTAGAGTATAAAACTGTATAGACTTGTTGTGTTTCTCAAGCATCTTGAGTAAACGTGGTAATCTGGCAGTAATATCTTCTGAAAGCATCTTGGAGCCTCTGTGTACCGTATAAATGATATTTATCTTACTACCCAGGGAGAGGGGTACAGAGCCGGTGAGAAACAGGTCTTCATAAGATTTACCGGTTGTAACATGCGGTGCCGTTTGGAGCCTGGGCCATTATCTCCTGGCGGGTTCGATTGCGATACGGAATTTGAATCCGGACGGGCCATGTCCGCTGGTGAGATCCTGGAATTTATAGCTCCATTTCAGGCCGAAACAGAATGGATTATGTTTACTGGCGGAGAACCAGGTTTACAGGTAGATCATCTCTTGATACAAATGCTGCATGATGTTGGTTGGAAGGTGGCTATTGAGAGTAATGGGTCGGTCAAATTGCCGGGTGGACTAGATTGGATTATAATTAGTCCTAAAGTGGCTGAGCATTGTATTAGACAATTGGTGGCCAACGAGCTCAAGTATGTTCGTAATACTGGTCAAGGGTTGCCGAAGACAGTCGTGAAGGCGGATCATTATTTGATCTCTCCAGTATTCAATGGAGAGGATGTAGATCTTGCTTCCTTAGCTTGGTGTCGAGAATTGGTTCAAGGCACGCATTGGAAGCTTTCTGTGCAACAACACAAACTGGATGGAAACAGATGAAGTATTTGGCTTTGCTATGCTTTGTGTTTGTCGGGTGTGGCTGCGAGCATGATGATAAGATGATCGCTACAGGAGTCGTAGAGCAGATCTTTTTCGACAGAGATCGTCCGACGTATGTTTCTGTTTTCAAAACATACTCTGATCGGATAGTCCTTTATACTGATTGGGAGCAACCAAAGGATTGGGGCAGGCTCGAAATCGGGAAGTCCTACACTATTGAATACCGGGACACCGACCTTCTATCCGCCATTCCAGTGGATTTAGAAGCTTCTGGGCCAGAGATCTACACCTCTCTCGATAAATAGTTTACGAGGAGTCTCAGTTCGGCTACAATGGTTTGTGGCTGCTTACCCATATGTGAGGAAATCGAATGATCGGGAAATTGTTCAAGGCGTTGTTTGCCCAACTGAATAAGATTGTGTCCTTTTTCTATGAAAGGGACCCTATCGCTATTATGAAGTACGAGTACGAGCGGGCGAAAGGCGAATTGAAGGAAGGCCGAGATGGTCTTGTTCAGTATCGGGCACTGACGGAGAAGTTCGCTCGTGACGTCGCGAACAAGGAGCAGCAAAAGCTGAGTGCTGAGGGGAAGGTTGCTGCTTATTTGCAGATTAAAGATCGTGCTAATGCGGCAACGATGGCTGTCAAGCTGAAAGAGATCATTACTGATCTAGCTGCACTTAAGAAGCAGCTCTCAATGCATGAAACCTCATACCAAAATAACGTTAAGAAAATTCAGCATGCTGAGAAAAAGTTGGCTGAATTGAAAGATCGCACTGCAAAGTATGAAGCGGAACTTAAGATCAGTGGTGCCGAAGCCAAGATGGCTGAAATGGCGGCATCATTCGACTTCAATTCTCTCACCACTGACATTGGTGATGTCGAAAGCATTCTGCAAGGTAAGATCGACAAGAACCGTGCTAAGGTTCGTGTCGCTTCTGATCTATCGAGCGAAGGGATCGAGGAAATTAAGCACGATGAAGCTGTTGAGGCTGCTCTTGCCGAGAATGCTCTCAAGGAATTCGAAGCTGGTACCGGTGCCTTCTCTGAAGAGGGATGGTCTGAGGCTGAGCAAGACGCGGTCCGTAAGAGTATGTCGGACCTGAAAGAAACGGTGGTGGAAACGCCGACGCCCACTACGACACCTAGCGGCGGCAAGTAGTATTTTCTGCAGACTTTCTGCACCCTTTAGAAACAGGAGTTAACGTGAAACCCAAAGCACCATTCTACGTTGTGGTCGTGCTGATCGCAGCGGCTCTTGGCTGGTACGCCTGGAGCAAATTCGACGTGATTGCCCCGTCCGGTGGCCAACAAGCCGCCGCACAGCCCGACTCTATTGATCCTGGTTCTCTGATCGTCGCCAATGATGATAGTGTTGATGTAGTGCCAGTCTCGACCGGCACGGAAGCTCCCGACACGAACACGGTGACAACGGTTCAGGAATACACCTTCAAGCCTTCCGCGAAGTTGCCGGAAGTGAAGGGGACCGCCGCTTACGAGCCGATGACCGACAATACCGTGAAATTCGCCATCAACGTTTGGGCCGGCTGGGCTCCCATCGTACTGGCAAATAACGGCTTCGCACCGGGTAAAGAATGGACAGCCGCAGATGGCAGTAAATTCAAGGTTGAGATCGTCCTGATGGATGATCCGATCTTGATGCGGGACGCTTACGCAACCGGTAAGGTTCACATCGGCTGGTGTACGCTTGACATGATGCCATTGCTGCTCGAAGGCTTCGTCGACTCTAGCGGCAAGCCGAAAGACTCGCGGATCATGCCTCGTATCTTTCAGCAAGTCGACTGGTCATTTGGTGGTGACGGCATCGTCGTTCGCAATAACATCAAGACCGTGAAGGATCTACGTGGCAAGAAATTTGTGCTTGCCGAGAATTCGCCGTCTGAGTACTTCGTGTTGAACATGCTCGTTAATGGCGGCGTGCAACCGTCAGAAGTGCAGTTTGTCTATACCAACACGGCGTTCGAAGCTGCAGCCGCATTCAATTCTGACAAGTCGATTGCTGCTTGTGCTTCGTGGGCTCCAGACATTTACAACTTGTCCGAGGCTCCCGGTAATCGCATGCTAGTCACGACGGCGACCGCGAACAAGCTGATTGCCGATAATTGGTTCGCTCGTGCTGATTTCGCCAAAGACAACCCCGGCATTATCGAAGGGCTCGTCACTGGCATTTTCGATGGCATGATCGAGTTGGAGAGCGGCGATGAAGCTAAGCAGAAAGCTGCTGAATTGCTAGCTGTTGGCTACAACCTACCAGTGTCGGACGCTAAGAGCATGCTGGCTGATGCTCACAATACCAACTACGCTGAGAATCGGCAGTTCTTCCTTAATCAGAATAACCCAACCAATTTCCAGCGGGTGCTGAACAACGCTTACTACATCTACCGTAGCCAGCGTAAGGTGACGCATCAACCGGTACCTTTCGATCAGCTGATGGATTACTCAGTGATCCAGAAGTTGGCGGAAGTGGATCGGTTCAAGAATCAGACCGACACCTATAAGGCACAATTCGTCCCGAAGACGACGACGCAAGTCCAGGGTATGGAAGAGATTCTGACGAATACCATCGTCATCAACTTCCCGCCTAACGAGTTTCGCATTTTCATCGACGCCGATGGGAACACAGTGCCTTTGGACAATACCACGACGCAACTCTTCGATACGAATGCTCGCAATGTGTTGAAAGAAATTTCGACCATGATTGGGCAATTCGGAACTGCACGAGTTATCATCAAGGGTCACGCTGATTCCTCGATGCGTGGTAAAGGTACGTCGGCATCTGACGTTCGCGAGTTGTCACGTCTTCGTGGCGAGTCACTCAAGGAATGCTTGGTGAATCTCTACGAAATTGATCCTAATCAGATTAATGTCGAGGGATATGGTTGGGATCGTCCTGCTGATCCGTCCGATCCTAATAATCACGCTCGCAATCGTCGCGTCGAAATCAGCATCCATCCGTCCGAAGGGTAATGATGGAAATCAGGAAGCAAAAGCCGCTGCGTGGGGAGATTAAGCCTCTCCACGCAGCGGTTCTTAGTGGCCTCTGTATCGTTTTCTGCATCGCCGCTTGGTGGCACGTTACCAGTGGTGAGGCGGAGGAACGGATCGTCAATGCGACAGTGTTGCCGAGTCCAACGGAAACTATTTCGACTTTCAAGTCGCTATGGTTTGAGCGGGCATTCACTCGCAACCTGTTAGTGACCCTCAAGCGAGTCTCGTTAGGGTTCGCACTGGCTAGCGTCGTTGGCGTCCCATTGGGCATCCTGGCGGCGTGCTTCGCTAGTTTTAGGGCGTTCTTGGCTCCGCTGGTGTTGTTTGGGCGTAACATGCCAATTGCTGCACTGATCGGGTTGACTTTTCTGTTCTTTGGCATTGCCGAAACGCAGAAGGTCATGTTCATTTTCTTCGCCTGTGTGGCATTCATCATTGCTGATACAACCACGTCGGTAATGAATATTAGTCAGGCGTACGTGGATACTGCTTACACTCTCGGTGCAACACGATGGCAGATCATTCGTAAGGTACTGACACCGTTGGCTTTACCTGCTATCTGCGATTCTTTATTGCTTCTATTTGGTCTAGCGTTTGGCTACGTGATGTTGGCTGAGCTTGTTAAACTAGGAGCGGAGGATGGTGGTCTCGGCAACTTAATCAATGTTTCTCTGCGGCGTGGGCCTAAGGAACACGTCTATTTGGTGGTGTTGATAATTCCACTCATTGCATTGGCTTTTGATCGTGTGCTTAATGCGATTAAGCGGTCTTTATTACCATGGAAGTATGGTGGGAACGGCTTGCTGAATAATGTCTTAGTGTCTGTTTCGCATTTTTTCACCAGCATTCCGGACGCTGTCAGAGCTCTCCCTGGTGGTCTTAAATGGTGTGGCCTTAAGTTGTGGGGGATGATGTGGAAACAACAATAGGGATTGGCCACGTTCTAGAACCTAGCCCGGCACCGCCGACTGAGTTGCCGAAAGCCATTGAGTTTCGTAACGTCACTAAGACATACGATGCTGGGAAGCCTAACGCTTACACAGCTATTCAGGACGTTACTTTCGCCGTCGACGATTTACCCGGTAAGGGTGAGTTTGTTTGCGTTCTCGGGCCTAGCGGTTGCGGTAAGAGCACGATTTTACGGCTTTTGGCTGGCTTAGGTCCACAGCACCCGCCGACTTCTGGTGAGGTGCTAGTCTTCGGTGAGAAGGTGACTGGACCTAGTTCTGATCGCGGCATGGTGTTTCAGGATTACACCAGTTTCGATAATCGTACGGTTCTGGATAACATCGCGTTTGGTCTTGAATGCCGTGGGGTGACTCGTAACGATCGCTACGAGCAGGCACGTGCTTTCATGGAGAAGGTTGGCCTAAACGTTGACAAACACCAGTACAAGTATCCGCATCAATTGTCGGGTGGTATGCGGCAACGTGTGGCTATTGCTCGCACTTTGATTTTGCATCCCAGGCTCATTATGATGGATGAGCCATTTGGGGCATTGGACCCAAATACCCGCATGAAGATGCAGGATTTGTTGATTTCTTTGTGGCATGAGATCGAGACGACCGTTATCTTCATTACACACAGCATTGAAGAGGCGGTTTACATTGGTGATCGAGTTTACATTTTTTCTAGTGCTCCTGGTAGGTTGGTTAAAGAATTAGCCATTGATCCTCCTACTAAGGATGCTGTTCGAACCCAGCGTGAAGCTGCGTTTCAAGAGACTGTGTACTACATTCGAGATACGATCACTAAGTTGGAACACGGGCAACCAATCGATTAGTCATGTTCAAGTACATCAAAGCTGCATTTCTGAATCACTGGAACCTACTATTTGTTGGTGCCGGTGCTACTTTTGGCGTGTTGTCTGGCCATCCTGACGTGGTTGGTGCTGGTATTCTTGCAGCAGAGACACTGTATCTTGGATTTGTCGCTCCAAATGAGCGGTTTCAGACGCATATTAATGCCCAAGAAGCTAAAGTAAAGCGTGAAGAGAATGCAGTCACTGGCGAGCAGAGAGTAAGTCGGATGCTGGCTAAATTGTCGTCCGATCGCCAGCACCGTTATCATGACTTGGTCGCCAGTTGCAACCGATTGCGAGAAGTGGCTAACGATTTGAAGCACGATACGGAAGAGACGTCTACATTTGACACCTTCCAGGATGATGGCTTGAATAGGCTATTGTGGATTTTCTTGCGTCAATTGTACACTGAGAATGCATTAGCTAAATTCTTAATGCATTCTTCTCGCGAAGAGTTAGTTAGAGAGGTGAAAAAAGTCGAGAAGAAACTGTCCCAGGCAATGGCGGTAGACACTCCCATCGCAATGAAGATCCGCAAGACGCTGGAGGCTAACTTGCGGACTGCTAAGTTGAGGGTCGATAATTATGATCAGTCGGTTGGTAGTAATGAATTGATGCGTTTGGAGCTAGAAAGGCTAGAGAACGAGATCAAGTCGTTGGCTGAAATAGCCATTAACCGCCAAGAACCGGATTACATTTCTACTCAAATCGATCAGATTGTGCATAGCATGCATGATACTGAGAAGGCAATTTCAGAACTTAAGTTCACCGCCGACTTTGAGGAAGAAACCGTACCGGTTGTCATGCAGATACCGACACCGACACGATGAAACGATTAAGCGATGAACTAGCCACAAGAGTCTGGGAAATAGCAACTCGTGGCGTTCTATCTCACGGATTCGCGATCAGATTTGATGATTTGTCTGATCAAGAGCAGAAGAAAACCGGAACGTTCGACGGTCTAGAGATAGTTCTGCACAACGGGAATGAGTTCCAATTGCAGATCTTCATTCTGCTTCATCTTTTCGGGCATTCCGTTCAGTGGGTTGCCCCGTCGCTAGAACACACGCTGCAAGGAATTCAGGAAAAGGATGACCTCAATAAATTCCTGGTGTTTTTGCGACACTATGAATTTGAGGCTGCACGCTTTGGTTTACAATTGCTGCATGATGGTGGAGTGTCAGAGGCCGACGATTGGTTCACCGAAATGGTTGACATTGATTGGCAGTACGTTCGGTTGTATTACCTGTCTGGTATGATCCCAAGTCTGGAGGATGCAGCTATCCTCTCATCTAACCCGCCAAAGATTGAACCACTTAAGATTCCTGAATTACGTCATCGCCGAGTAAAGGTTCGTTATGCTTTCTAGCGTCATTGCCATTTACCTAATCATTGGGTTTTTCATGGCAAGCTACGGGATGTTAATTGCTCCTCGTGATGCATCCTCTTTTGAGTTGCTGGCTGGCGGAATGATATTAATGGTCATTTGGCCATTCATAATCAGTGTCATGCTGTATAATTTTCTGATTGATGAATGACCGGATTTGGCCGGATTCATGTTCTTCACTCGATAACAGTATTCAAGGACGATTGCTCGTCTTGGCCGGATTTGGCCGGATTTTGGCCGGATTCGAGATTGCTACTAATGACCCTGAATCGTGTCTGTATTTTAGAGGACGGATTTCGGAGCTAATACGAACCTTCCGAACGTCGTCTGTGTCCTATTTCCAGACAGGGGATTTTCGAACCGAACAAGCGGTGCTAGAAGATCCGACAAGTTTCCTCCATTTGGTACGTATTTAAAGAGCACGCAGTTCGTGCAAAAATGATTCAGAGGTCTACAATGTTACATTCATGCTGCAAATCGACGATGCCGACAGGGAGTGATAGCTCCTTGGCGGGTCTGCGTAAGCAGCTCGTCTCGGCCCCAGCATTTACCCAATGGGTGAATATTGCCGGCCCAAATTATGAAAATACGATGTGACAACCTCCGCCCCACTTAAGAAATCCTTTGAGGGCTGGTTGTCACGAGACAACCAGCCCTCAAACTTTAGGTGGGGAAAGCGAACTCGAATTGGCCATGAGTATTCAAACTTATGGTATGGACATAACAAAAGAACAACTGACGGAAGCTGTTAAGGCTAGTAACTCGATTAGGCAAGTAGCCAGAACTCTCGGAGTTCCTACTGATGGATTTGTTAGACAACAAATCACTACACTAATCAAGACATATGACCTTGACATTTCGCATTTCGGACAAACAACGTACAAGACCAAACGTCGCGATTGGAGGGAGATTTTAGTAAAAGGCAAAGTACAAGAGACAAAACTGCTAAGACGAGCAATGATTGAATTCGGTATAGAATTCAAATGCAGAAAATGCGGTCTTCCACCAGAATGGCAAGGTGAGCCCTTAGTTCTGCAAATTGAACATCGTGATGGCGATAGAACGAACAATGTTCCAGACAATGTTGAGTTTCTTTGCCCTAATTGCCATACGCAGACCAAAACGTGGGGAGTTCCAAAAGTTCAAAGCTTTAAGAATCAACACGGAGAATTTGTCAAACGCCTATGCATTAAATGTGGAAAATCGATTGGGCAAACAGCGACCAGCCAATGCAAAAAATGTTGGTCAATTGAACCTTGGAACAAGGGGAAATCGAAAAAGCCTGAAAATTTTGATGAACTAGCTGACACTATGACGACTCAGGAGTTGGCTAGAATGATAGGAGTAACGGAATCACACGTGAGGAAATGGAAGAGAGGAATAACAAGATGACTACGGGGTGGTAAGACACCCGGCTAGCAGGACTGATCAACCAAAAGCCTAGCTGCGAAACGAACTACATTGTGGGGTTATCACGCTTAACCCCATGGTAGTAGAAGAGAAGTAGAACGTCATCAAATGGGATGTTAGCTGAGACGGTTTAGCGGTTGCCTGAAGAGCAGCAGACGAGGGTTCGAGCACCTCACATCCCACTGAAAACAACATACCCTTGTGGTCCAGCCTGGAGTGGACGTCGCCCTGTCAAGGCGAAGATCGCGTGTTCAAATCACGTCAAGGGTGCTTGACAACTAGAATGCCCCGTTCGACTACTGGCTAGGTCGGCTGTTTTTCAGGCAGCAGGACGCGGATCGATACCGCGACGGGGTACTGAGCCGAGTATGGTAGATGTCAGATTTCGGTCCTAGGATGACTCCACTGAGAATGTCGACGTTCCCAGTGAAACAGAGCTCCCATGATGGACAGCGTAGAAACTGACATCGTTGGTTCGACTCCAACCTCGGATACTTACAAACGGCGTGTGGTCCAGCTTGGTAGGACGTAAGCTCGGGGAGCTTAAGATCGCAGGTTCAAATCCTGTCACGCCGACTGTGAAAGAAAATGCGAACCTTGGAAACACTCGTTGTGTCCTCGGTTTACAAAACAATTCGGATACGGGTGCGTTTGGGAGCACGTCGCGTTTGGGACGCGAAGGTTCAGAGTTCGATTCTCTGGTATCCGACTGACAGAATGGTCCGCTCGTATAACGGTTAATACGGCAGTCTGATGAACTGCTAACGGTGGTTCGACTCCATCGCGGACTACTTAAGAAAGCGACGATTATGAGACTAAGATTAAAACCTCGCATTACGAAGTTGAGCATTCGGCCTCGTGGTGTAACGGTAAGCATTCACGTCTTTTAAACGTCGGGGAGATGGGTTCGAATCCCTCCGGGGCCACTATGGTGATATGATTTGTAAATTGGGCGATGACGGTCTGGTTGACCTGAGGGGCCTTATAAACCCCTTGTTGCCTGATAAGCAAATCGGCTGGGTTCGATTCCCAGGTCGCCTATTGAACTGACGTACTGTATTTTAATCGGAATGAACAAAATACAGAGAGAACAATACAACGCTTACTTTCGTGAGTACATGAAGAGATGGTTCATAAAGAGGAAACTGGATGCCATTGCTTACAAAGGTGGAAGTTGTAAGAAATGCGGATATGACAAATGTCATGGAGCTTTAACGTTCCATCATCGAGACCCTTCAGAGAAGCAATTTGAATGGACGACGTTAAAGAAGCGAAGCTGGTCGGAAATTACAAAAGAACTTGACAAATGCGATTTATTGTGTTGTAGGTGTCATGCGGAAGAACACGATGAGGGATTGGCAGAAGAAGCAATTGAATGGTTAGCAACTCATAAACGTCCAGGGAGACAGAAGACAACTGCTAATTGCGAATATTGTGGACAGACGTTCTACAAAAACAGTGGAACTCCTGGTAAATTCTGCAATAGAGAATGCCATGACAAATTCAGGTGGAAATCGGGTTATCCTGACAATGACGAATTTGTTCGCATAGTTGATGAGATTGGGAGGGTGCAAACGGCATTGCGTTTCAAAGTGAGTCATCGGGCCATAGCGAAGCGTTATAACAAAATAAAGAAGGGAAATTGATCAACAAATGGTGTAGTTAAGGGTTACTTCGCTATGTCAAAGCGGCGGACTGGGTTCGAATCCCAGCGGGAAGCCAAGCTTCCTGTAGTGTAATGGTAGCACGTCACGTTGCCCTTGGCGACCGTTTCCTTTGTTGATCAAAATGGAACAGACGCACAACTGGTTCGTGCACCGAGCTCTTAACTCGGACTAAGTGGGTTCAAGTCCCTCCTGTTCCACTGAAGTTGCAACTTTCATGTGAAAGTTGCAAATGCATCGATAGTTTAATGGTAGAACACCACTTTCGTAAAGTGGGGACGATTGGGTTCGATTCCCTCTCGATGCTTGATCTTTGATAATTTGGATTCGAACTGAACCAGTATTGACATGGTATGAAGTATACCATCGACAATCTTGGTCCAATCGTAGCAACCAGCAATTCAGTATCAGAAGTGATGCGGAAGTTTGGGCTGTATGGTAATAGTCACAAGTTTATGACTGAGACTATAGATAAGTTGGGATTGGATCGATCACATTTTGTAATGAAATACGACGGCATTCCTGGGGAGAAGAAACCATGGACTGCAAAACTTGTACTAGGCAAGTCTCTAGATTCAAAGCATTTGAGACAAGCCCTACTTGAATCTGGCCGCGAATATGTTTGTGCTCTATGTCCAGTATCGGGTATTTGGAATGGAAAACCACTCACGTTACAGGTTGATCATGAAAATGGAGTGAGATCTGATAATAGACCAGAAAACCTGCGGTTCTTATGTCCTAATTGCCATACACAAACTGAAACTTTCGGGAAAATGAAATCGGCATCTGGTAAGCGTTGCAGTTGCGGTGTCAGATCTAAAGTTGGTCGGTGCTTGAAATGTGCAACACAGGAACGATCAAAAGGTATTCCTCCGCTTGAAGTTCTACGAGACTTGATTTGGCAATATCCAGCAACAGAGATAGCTAAAACGTACGATGTGTCTGACAAAGCTGTGAAAAAGTGGTGTATACGTTACGGACTAGTGACTCCTGGGCAAGGATATTGGACAAAAGTTCGATCCAAAATGAAAACACCCGAGAAATCGGGAGTTCTTTGACAATTTAAAATCCCTCCGCTAGTTATGCAGTGGCACCTAGGACGTGTCATGGTGGCATACACCGTAAAAAGTGTCTAGTGGACGGATCGCCAAATGCGTCTGTAGTGTAGTGGTAGCACGCTATTCTGCCAAGATGGAAGTGTGGGATCGTAACCCGCCAGACGCTCTTTTAGGTCCGTAGTGTAATGGTAGCACGTTGCTCTCCAAAAGCTGAAGCGTAAGTTCGAGTCTTACCGGGCCTGCTTTGAAACTAGAGTATGGACATTCTAGTTGGTATGCTGACGTACAAGAAAGCCACAATAACCCAACGGGCAATTGCCTCAATTGGGGATAGTGTGGACCTATTAGTGATCGACAACGGGGCGGATAGGGATGTGAAAGCTATCCTGCCACAAACCGGAGTTATTCACAATCCTGAGAATGTCGGAGTTAACCCAGGATGGAACCAATTAGTTGAACATTTCCTGGCTGGGGATTGGAAATGGTTGGTCATTGCTAGTTCAGATGTGACGATGGCCAATAATTGGGCTGATGTTCTAAGGTCGAGGATGGATACTCCAAACGCTGTGTTCATGCCGCGACTGGTTGACAACATTCACGACATCAACCGGAAGGCTCCGGAGACGGTCACGGTGGCCTTGGAGGCAACGCCGGGCTTCTTCTATTGCATGCCGAGAGAGGCTGTGGAAATAGCCTTCCCGATCCCGGAAGGGATTAAGATTTGGTTTGGTGATGAATGGGTTTTTACCAAACTGAGGCGATTGGGTTGGCAGACTCAGATCGTGAATAATATGCTTGCTCACCACGTTTGGTCGAGTAATATTACTAGTCAGTGTATTAAACTGATTGAGGAGGATAAGGTGGCTTGGGAGTCTATCAAGCTTCTCTTACCTCAGTAACGCCGTGTGGGGTAATTGGCTACCCGCCTGTTTCGGGGACAGGAGTTTATGCAGGTTCGAGTCCTGTCGCGGCGACTTCGGATGGTGTAGTGTTGGGTTACTTCGTTTTGGTAACGTCTGCGGCTTGCCGCTAACCTGATACGCTTTTCCTCCGAAATATTCCTAGGTACGCTAATTGGCAAGCGGCGAAGCTGTTAACTTCGTGTAATCCGTCTAGAACGGTATGGAGGATCGTCCCCTCCCTTAGGAGCTTATGGGTAAACGAAGAGAAGAAGTCGCTATCTTATCATTCATAGTGTTTGGAGGGGAAGCGAATGGTGAGCAGCTTGTTTCGAAAACAGGTGCCGGTGAAACGGTTGCGGGTTCGAGTCCCGCCCCTTCCGCTTGATGTATTTTAACCTACTCCGTTTCACATTTTTAGTAGGAGATACAAATGCCACCAAGTGATCAAGCAGTCATTAGAGGTTACACAGCTTACAGACTCAATGGTGGGGCTAAAAAGGCAGACGCCTTCACATTGAGGGAACTTTTGGACATTAGGGATTACATTCCTGGGGAGTGGGATCATCTTTGTCCGCATTGGTTGCAAAATAAGCTAATTGCTTTGCGTAAGGGCAAGCATTTGACTGAGGATCGCATTTTTGCAGCTGCAACGTAGCACACACCCAGCGGGCCTCTGTCGTTCTAGAGCGTGAAGAGTGGGAGACTAGAACCTTCCCTTTAACGTTGACATGCTATCTCTCGCTGGGTGCTCATAAAAGACTGGCTTGAGCCAGTGCCGGAGTGTGGTACCATGATCGGTAAACCCGAGCTCCGGAGCCAATAGTATACCCATCGGGCCTAATATGGTAACTCTTAACGGAGTCCATAACTGCTCTCTTACGGTGGGTTTAATACTGCTTGCTGTTCTTGAAAGAGGCGGCAAGTGGGGATCATGCCAGGGATGCTCTCTGGCCCCAAAGCAGTCGGAGATATGGGTTCGAGTCCCATTTAGGGCGTAGCAGGGTCGCTCCCTGCTGGATCTAAGTGATATCCTATGATCTAGTCTTAGTCGTTCAACGGAAGGACGCCGACGTTCTTATTTGATGTGAGTTGCCAGAAGTGATGGGTTCGACTCCCATTGCCTCATTGACTTGAGGTAGAGTGTGGCGGATAGCACGCTGGCGTGAATTAAGGTTAGAGGAAACGGTTCGATTCCTGCGTCCCCCACTTTATGGGGGACTGGTGTAACGGTAGCACGCTAGCCCTAGAACACCCCGGAAATTGTGGGTTCGACTCCCACCATGAAGCCCCCTTGGGTAACAGCAAGGGGAACTAGCCGATTGTAGTTTAACGGTAAAACACCGGTTTCTCATGCATCTTTGGCCGAGCGGTTAGGCACCAGATTTCCAATCTGGCTAGAGGGGTTCGACTCCCCTAAGATGCTCTTCTAAACTCGAACCACGAATGACTATTGGCAAAGATATGGTATGAAATATGCCAAAGAAATCTTAGAGCCAATTGTTAAATCGAGCACTTCAGTTGCTGGTGTGATGAAGAAATTAGGGTTACCGGCAACTGGCGGTTATGCTCATAAAAGAATGTCGAGAGCGATTGATGAGTTTGGTATTGATCGATCACATTTCGTTCACCCAGTTGGTAGACCAACAGCCAAAAAACATTGGTCTGAGCGGTTGGTAGCTGGTAAACGTTGCCAATCTAACATTCTACGCCGTGCTTTGATAGAATCAGGACGACCATATTGTTGTGAGAAATGCAGTCGTGGTCCAATTTGGTTAGGTGAAGAACTGACGTTACAGGTTGATCATAAAAACGGAGACGATACTGATAATAGACCGGATAATGTTAGATTCTTATGCCCAAATTGTCATTCACAAACACCAAATCATAGCAAAGTGAAATGCTCTACCGCACGTAGGTGTGCGTGTGGAACTAAGTCTAAGGTTGGTAAATGCTTACGATGTAGTAAGCTTGAGAAATCCAGTGGAATTCCTGATAAAGCCCTGCTTCGCGAGTTGATTTGGCAACACCCAGCAACAATTATAGCTAAGAAGTTTAATGTGTCTGACAAATCTGTATCTAAATGGTGTGCTAAATATGGTCTTGCAAAACCAGGACCTGGATACTGGAAGAAAATTGCGAGGTAGCTCAATGGGAGAGCGGCGGGTATTGAACCCGTGTCAGTGTCTCATTTGCAACTGGGGCATCACTAACCTTGGTTGTCTAACTGTGCCGAGTAGTGAACGGCACATGGAAAAGACCGTGCTGGTTCGAGTCCAGCCCACGCAGCTTATTAGCGGAGTAGTGTAGTGGCCGCACGACTGGCTTTGACCCAGTTAGTAACAGTTCAAATCTGTTCTCCGCCGCTTGTTTGATGCGACGTAGTGTAAAGGCTTAGCACAACTGGCTCTGAACCAGTTAGAATCCGATCGTTCCGGATCGTCGCTGCTTGGAAGTTTCGGAATGGCTAGCCGATGGTTGACGGCAACTATCTTGAAAATAGTCGAGCGTAACTGCCTTGTGGGTTAGACTCCCACCCATTCCGCTTGATTCGAATGGTAACGGATATCGCCGCAAAACTAATGCATGAAATATCCTAAAGACAAATTGATGCTTGTTGTTGCCAAGAGTCATTCAGTAGTTGAAGTGTTAAAGCATTTAGGTATTACCAGTAAGTCTGGGAATATGCATGCTTATATTACTTCATTGATTAGGAAATACGAGATTGATTGCTCGCATTTTAAGAATCGAAGTCATCACATTCCTACATCTAAAAGACACTTCAGTGAGATATTAATCTTGAGATCTGATGGTACCAGACAGAGGAGTCATGTCTTACGACGGGCTCTATTGGACGCTGGTATAGAGGAAAGATGTAAGTGTGGTTTGGGTCCGATTTGGAATGATAAACCACTTAGGCTGCATGTCGATCACGAAGATGGCAATTCATCGGATGACCGGATCGATAATTTACGATTTTTATGCCCAAATTGCCATTCACAGACTGAAACATACGCTAAGACTAAGACTTCACTGGCAAAGAATAGAGTGTGTTCATGCGGTAATAAACTGAATCAACGTAACAAATCAGGTTTGTGTTTTATCTGTGTTCCGAAATATGGGACAGAGATATTATGGCCGGCTAAAACAAATGGCTCAATAAAGACTTGCGTCACTTGTGGTAATGTTGTGAGTCGAAAATCGGTAAGTGGGTTATGCAGATCTTGTGCACATAAACCAATTGCACCTAGTATTAATAAAGATATCCTCAATGATTTGATTTGGAAGATGCCAGCGACCAAAATAGCTGAACGATATGGTGTTTCTGATAAAACAATATCAAAATGGTGCACAAAGTTTGGTTTACAAAAACCTGGACCAGGATATTGGACTAAAGCCAGAGAACTAGGAAGGCAAGTTTGAGCACTGGTTCTATTAGCGTACTAAGAAACCTTGAGAGAGGACTTAACTTGGGCGAACGAACCCCAAATACCTTCCAATGTTAGTTGAGTGTGATTGGCCGCACGCGAGCTATTATTGGCTGATGCAGTAAATTGGAGCTCGAAGGACAAGTTCGAATCTTGTAGCTAACACTGAATGGCCCAGTAGTAGAATGGCTATAACACTTGCTTTACACGCAATAGAAGGGGGTTCGATTCCCTCCTGGGCTACTTTTGGCAATTATCAACCGGAGATAACAAATGGGTAAGAAACCACGCGATAAGAACGCACCACGGAAGGTAAAAGTTCCGCCAACCCCAAACAAGGGACCAGTCAACTACAACCTTTGGAAGTTGGTTGAAGGTTCCTGGGCTGGCCCAGAGGTCGTCACCGGTAAGAACCGTCGAACAGTGGCTAAAGAAATCGCTGCCAAGACGCAGAACGGAACTTGGAAGCTGAGACTAGCCTAGCTAAAATTCGGAGTTTGGTAAGTTATAAACAGGCATCAAACGAGAAATCGTTCTGGCTGGCGGGAGTGATGCTCCTGAACCTATTGTAAGCAAAGTGGTTGAAAGACCATCCCAGTAATAGCCAAACTTCCGAAGGTCGTGTCCCGTTGACAGTGTGCGACGGGAACGACCAATGCCGATGTAGCCCAACGGCAGAGGCACATGTTTTAGGAACATGGTAGTGTCGGTTCGAATCCGACCATCGGTACTTAGCCCACGTAGACCAATGGCAGAGTCGTCACTTTCAAAAAGTGAGTAGTGTCAGTTCGAATCTGACCGTGGGTACTAATTTGGCCCAGGTACGCCAACGGCAGAGCAACAATACTTAAAATATTGTGGATGTCGGTTCGAATCCGACCCTGGGTACTGGAGAATGATAATGATGCAAGCTTACTACATTGTCACACTGAGTTTCGTCATTGCATTCCCAATTGGTGTCCTTGGTGGCATCCTGCTCATGAATTGGGCGAATAAAGTCAATGATGAAGCTTACGAGCTCAAGAAACAAAAGATCATCAACATCAAAGGTGATCGAGATTAACATGTGTCGTATCCCACACGCTAGACTGTAAACCAGATGTCGTAAAACGGTGTGGTGGTTCGACGAGGGGGTTCAATTCCCTTACGGCACACTTTTGGACCCGGTAGCTCCGGGGTGAGGAGGGTTGTTCCGCCTTCAAAGCTCCCACGGAACGTTAAGCCCCGTTGGTCTATTGGTAGGACGACAGGTTCTCAGCCTGTAAAGACCGGATCGATACCGGTACGGGGTACTGTTAGTATTTGATAGCGAGTGCAGGTTCGCCTATTGTGTCTCATAAGCACGATTTGCATCGTCCGACTCGATGGCTCGCTACTTGATGTGGGGTAGAGAAGTCTGGTTAACTCACGTGGCTCATAACCACGAGATCGTCGGTTCGAATCCGACCCCCACCACTTACTTGGATAGTCCACTCGTGCTATAAAGGGATTATGAGCCGCAACATCCAAGAACCAGTTACCGTCAAAGACACGCATCGTCCCTCTTCGGAGCACCGGACGACCACTACCCACCCAGCTTATGCACAGATTCGTGCTAGCCGGGTAAATGGGATGGTTGACTTGTACGGTTCTGATTTTACCCATCACCAATTCATTACTGTCTCCATCTGCCGTTCTTCGGTTGACCGAGACTTGTCGAATGATTGGGTCCATCCTGGGGAAGAACTGATTGAGGTGCAGATGAGCGAAGCCCAATGGGCGGCGTTCGTCTCCTCATTGAACGTTGGTGGTGGCGTGCGATGTACCTTGAACCATTTTAATGGTGAAAGTGTCCCGCAGCTTCCAAGGCCAAAGCCTCGACAAGATCAATTCTCCAAGGAAATGAAGCAGACTTTCGCCGACGCGGCCAGAGACTTGCGAGATCTGAAGCAGACGATTGAGAACATGGGATTGCCGAAGGGCAAGACCAACACGATTCTGGATGCGTTGAGCAAGGTTGGGGCGTCCTTCACGAGCTCTGCTCCGTTCGTCGCCGATCAGTTTGGCGAACACATGGAAGACGTCATGGAAGGTATTAAGACTGAAGCCCATGGCTACATGACTAACCTTCTAATGCGTGCCGGACTTGACGCTATTGCCACGCAATTACCGCTGGCATTAGAGAATAAGGATGTACCATCCGGAGGGACGACGCATCAGTTGATTGAGAATAAGACCGAGTGATGTAATTGGCAGCCATGCAACGTTGAGTGCGTTGTGCCTTTAGGCGTGAGGGTTCGACTCCCTTCTCGGTCACTTACCCCTGCGGGAATCCCCGGCCCGTATCAGTAGGGAGGATTTGTTCTGATTGTTGGAGCAGAATTCTCGATGGAGTAGCTATCCATTGGGTAATATTCAGTCCGACCTGTACGGGTTGCTGAGCCCGAAATAGGTGCAGTTGGTTAGATCCTACGGGGAGCCATACAATGTCAAAGTGGGAACGAGCGTACTTGAGCGTTTGTTGTGCACTGATTGGTAGTGCCGCCGCTATCGCCATCTTCGACTATTTCGAGTTGTGGTAATGAGTGCTGTTGAGTTGTTTTGCCATGCGGCTAAACTGAATGTACTCTTTCAGTGCGGCATAACGTTGATGGCATCACCGATCACTGAGTTTGATCTGATGGCGATCAGTTATGCAGTGATTCTTGCAAAATGTTTGAGTTGTTTACGGTTGCTTGAGAGTAAATTAAAACAGTCCCTTGGTCCAGCGGCTAAGACGCCTCGTTGACATCGAGGAAATCACTGGTTCGATTCCAGTAGGGACTACTGCTAGTTGAGCACATAAGTTCGTTACGACGTCGACGAATAGCCGACTACGTGCGGCTGAAGCGGCAAGCCAGTGGGAACCAGTTTATTGGAAAAGCCCAAGCAGCAATGCTAAACTGAGTGTTGAGCTTCAAAGTGACAACTAGCTTTTGGCCCCTAGGTGTTCCGGTATGCACACGTCCTTGGTAAGGACGGAGATCGGGTTCGATTCCCGGATGGGCCTTTTCAATCTTTTAGCAACTGCACGAGCAGATACCCCTAACAATTTTCCGACAGCCACTTGTGATGATTTGGCCACTAGATCCGCCAAGTTTTCCGGCCATTCGATTTTCTCGCGTCCACGCTGAAAACAGTTAGGTGAACAAAATTTCCTATCGTTTCTGATCTTGGCACCGCAGAAACATTCTGTGAATTTTGGCTGTTGTTTAGGTCTAAATGGATCCAACCAATCAAAATCCCAAGCAGCCGGATTAATATGCTCTAAGCGATGGCAACAGGCACAAATGAGGTCGCATTTGTCTACTTCTAGTTTTAATGCTTCAAATGAATAGCCGTGTTTCGCACTGATTGCAAAATCTTTGGTAGATGGATCTCGATGATGAAAATCGAATTCTGCTGGATGACCAGTCCTGGTACACTTAAAGCATTTGCTGCCTTTATATTGAACAAGTGCGGCCTTAGTTCTATTAAAGCTTTCATGCTTATAAGCTAAGAAGCATGGTTTGCAACGTCCGTAGTGGCCTGTTTCTTTTTGATAAAACTCGGATCGTGGTTTGTCTAAATTGCAATAAGGACAATGCTTAGTATCGGACCGTCGTGCCATTTGGGTACCATTAAAGTGGTAATTGATAAAATATAAGTTTGAGTATGGAAATGTGGCAAATACCAGCAATTTTACTATGCGTAATGATTGGTTACGCTCTCTGGCTGATCGCTGAGAAACTGATTGGCAAAATAAAGTAAATTTCGGGGCTTTGGTATAACGGAATTACTCTTGGTTTGCATCCAAGCGACAGCAGTTCGACTCTGCTAAGCTCCATATTGCAAAACATCTATCATCCATCAAACATATGGTATGATAGGTGATATAATACTTGCAATTGAAAAAGGCGGCACTAGAGCTCGTAAACATATAATCGTTGCATGCGATTATTGTGGGGAAGAATTTCCAAAGACACCTCGTGCGATAAGAGCATCGAAATCGAATTATTGCTCTCCAAAGTGTTCATCAGATGGATCAATAAGACAAATCACATTAAATTGTGATTATTGTGAAAAAGAATTTCAAATTAAGAAATGCAGATTATCAACCATTAGCGGTTTGCATTTCTGTTCACGTGAGTGTAGGTGTCAAGCACAAACACGTGAATCTGGCATACTTCAGTGCGGAACGCCAAGAACCAGTAATATTTGGGATTATCGTGGTATAGCTCTGGCATCACACGGTTCTAAATGTGAATGGTGCAATGAGATTCTATTATTAGATGCTCATCACATTGATCATGACCGCACCAATGTTACCCCAGATAATTTAATGGTTTTGTGTGTTTATTGTCACGCACTGGAAACTAGAGGATTTGTTGGGGTTGGTATTGATAGGAAGATGGTGATACTGAAAGAGGATGTGCGTTCGTTTCTGTTAGATAAATATGATCATTCTGTAATGTCAACGTCTGCTGTTGCTGAAAAAAGGGAAATCTCAACAACAAAGAAAAGACCAGATAAAGAGTCGTTATCACAAATGGTTATGACAATGACTCTTGTTCAGATTGGTCAACATTTCAACGTTGCTCATCAGACTGTCAGCAATTGGTGTAGGAAATACGATTTGACACCAAAAGGACGATATAAATGAGGGCCTTTAGCTTATTTGGGAAAGCGTCACTATGGCATAGTGAAGACGAGGAGTTCGAATCTCCTAAGGTCCACTTCCCGTTCATCTGATCACGCTATGAGGTCAGTTACAGCCTGCTTGTGGTTTGAAAGAGCTCAGCTACTGTAGTCAAGTTGGAGACTTGTGCAGCCCCTGGGCTGTGGGAATACTGACGGGCTAAACTTACTAGCTCGATGAACGGGGGATTCAATGAGCAATTTGTTTAATGCCATTGTCGCAGAGCTCCCATTGATCGTTGTTGGTCGACATAATTATTGGCAATACTCTGGTCGGGATGATATCTGTAGCAGGATCGTTAAATCTGAAAAGGATGCCTCTTTGTTTGAAGTGACAACGATGGGCTTTAATGTCTTTGTGCGTTTGTCACCTAATCATTTTGGGCATCTGCTTATTGCTTCTGATCCGTGCTTTCTAGATCGGTTAAAGCAAGTTTTGAATAGCTCTGATGGCTTTGTGGATGGTTGGCCATTGGTGGCTAACGTCTTTGGTGATCGGTATTAACAGTTGTCTTTACCGTGAAACGAGACGACAATGAGTTACGCTAAGGATGATGCGGACGAGTTGAGAGATCTTACTAATTCCCTGTACCGACTCATTAATGAGTTGCGTGAAGATGGGAAAATTGAGTCTGATGCTTGTGATGAATTGTATAGGTTTAACCATCAGTTCATGGCTTTGAGTCATCAGATTCGCGATAGAGGATAGTAGCCAGATATTGGGTCGCTGGGGCTGCCTGCTAAGTAGTTCCGGTTCGTCAAGAGCCGGTGGGAGTTCGATTCTCCCGCTATCCGCTTTGCCTCGGTGGTGAAAAGGATGATCATCACTCACTTCTAATGAGTTGTTCTAGGTTCGAGTCCTAGCCGGGGTGCTATACTTTGTTGCTGAAGAATTTTGTGGATTTAGCAATTCTGTTGTGATCGGCTTCTTGCCAAATAAGTCGCTTATTGCTGAATGCAATCGAACAATCGCGATACATCCACTCACATAATAAGGATGAATCATATTGTCCAAATCGTAAAGACTTGCTATGTTTTCCGCAGATTTTTCTCAACCCTACCGGAATTTGGGTGCGAATTAAATCCCTAAGACTGGCTAGAAATTCTCCGGTCTGCCTCCCCGCGTGAAACGAAGTTCGTAACTCGGACGTCTGCTTCTTGTGACGGTTAAGATATGTGGCATAATGGATGGAACCATCGCCGTCGAAGAACCCACGCACAAAATGCCTAACTAATTCGGTAGGTATCGCTGGGATCATCACTTCTGTATGGGATTTGTAGATTGTTGCGGTGATTGAATAACAAAAATCAAACAACGTGTCTGAATGAACGCGGCAGTAGTAACGCTGTTTGTGGTGTGGTTGTTGTTTTTTCTTTAACCATAACCGGTTTTGGTACCCGATCTGGTCACAGATGAATTGCAATCCTTCCCGATTAGTGTTACAAAGTTCCCATGCTTTATAGCATTGAGTCGGTCTCGGCTTGTTTAGATATATCGATCCATCGGCTAGCCAGAATCCTAATGTATAGGATGACAATTCATCCCATTTTGAGAACAAGTCGTTAATGTCGGTTCGGTGTTCAAACATAAGTTAACTTTGTTCGAACTTGGGAAGAGAGGCGAATATTGGTTTGTCGCACTTGCCTGGAAAGCAAGGCTAGTCGCAAGGCTAGTGGGAGTTCGATCCTCCCCTCTTCCGCTGTTGGTTGTTTCTTTAATTGTGGTGATTATGGTGTAGTGGCTTCTGCACGGGGGTCTGTGAAACCTCAGGTCCGGGATCGTAACCTGGTAATCACCCTTCATTGTGAAAGGGTATCCCCATGACTGCTTTAGCTAGTGCATTGTCTAAACCTTGCCTTGTTCTAAACAAGAACTGGCAAGCCGTCCATGTTGTGACTGTGATGAAGGCTTTGAAGCTTGTCTTCAAGGGTTCAGCACGTATCGTTGACGTGAATGATTACCAAACGTTCACGTGGGATGATTGGTCACTGTTGGCCGCTAAGGAGGGGGAATCCTACCTACAGTCGGCTAATTTTCGGCTTAAGGTTCCTGAAGTTATTACGTTGGTTGGTTACGACAAGGTTCCGACTAAGTCTGTGACGTTCAGCCGACGTAACATATTCAAGCGTGACCGGTACCAGTGCCAGTACTGCGGCACGAATCCTGGTAGCGATGAACTAACAATTGACCACGTCGTTCCAAGAGCGGCTGGCGGTGTTAGTTCTTGGACAAATTGTGTTTTGGCTTGCGTGTCCTGTAATGCTAAGAAGAGGGACCGAACGCCGAAGGAAGCTGGTATGACTCTCCGGAGTAATCCAGCGGCTCCGGCGTGGAAGCCTGCCTACGCTACGCACAATGTCCGGCTTAACAGTTGGAAGAAGTTCATTAGCGAGGTGTACTGGAACACGTCGTTGGAATCGTAACATCGAGGCCGCACGGTAACAGAGGCTCTGTTACCGTGCGGCGTTTTAGTTATTCTCAAACAACAAGGAATGCTGCCATGACTCGCAAGTCACTCGCTGCGACACGATTTAGGTAAAGCCTAAACCCCGTGTCGAGGATAAGATGAAAGCGAAACGTCGAAGTTATCTCCGTGACGGCGGATACCGTCACATTCGTACGCAGCAAGAGCGTAAGGCTTATCACGAGCATAAAGAGTATGTCCGTGGCAAGCGTTCCGCTCGCATGCTCCCAAATTACTGGGACGAAGTCTACCGAGCTGAATTCGGTAAGAGTTGGAAGAACCGTCGCAAGACTCAATACCGTGTCGGTGGTCGTGGCCAGAAGCAAGTGTTCTTGCTGAACACTTGGGTGTGCGAGTGGTATATCACTCGCTATTTGGATGTCCAGGACATACCTTATTGCCTAGAGAGGGTGCGTGAGGGGCACTGGTATTGGTGTACTTATCGTAATGATATGGTCCGCACGTCCAGCACCACGCATTACGAGCTCACTGTTTGGTATGATGGTGATTTGCAGTTCCCTGGTGAGGCTTGGCAATGGCAGCACCGTTTCTCCTGAGTAAGCATGTCTTACTTTGATGTATTTTACAAAGTGTGAGATCGAGAATTGGTTCTCGATCTGATTTGTATTCTTCAATGGGAGACTGTTATGGCTAAGGTTGGGCAAGCTGCTGGTGACGAAGAACGTAAGTCGAAGTCGATGCGTCATTGGCTTCAATATGGTCTGCGGATGACGAGTCGTCGTGATAACGGTGGCCGCGATTTGGATGAGGTGGGCAAAAGGATTGCCTCGTCTATCTCCGGTTTGACAGATGAACAGCGTGATTTGATCGCATCTGCCGTCAATGATGAGATTTATAACGCTGTTCGTGGAATTACCCTGCGACAGAGCCGTACATTGAATGACTTTGCTGAGCGTTTGGATGTCATTGATCATCTTTGGTCATTGGCTGACCGTTTGGGTGATTATTCGGCTTTCCATAAAGACATTGCTGTGCAATTGTTCGGAACCAAAGTTCGTGATGTACAGCCCCTTACCTAGTGTGGGTGGTATTTAAAGGTTTTGGACGTTGAACCAGCCTGGCGAATCAACGTTCACCCTGCCGGTGTGGCTTGACAGGGAAGCAGCACATTTGTAATGTGCCCCATGCAGGTTCGAATCCTGTCACCGGCTCTTATGTTACGTTTCTGAGTTTCATTTATATTCTCAGTAGTAGAGGTAGGAAGTGATTGACTTCTGAGATATAGTCATTTATAATAAATGGTTTTACAGGAGGTTGCCATGATAATGGGGCTCGGTCACAGCACGTTCTCGCAGGATGATTTTGTTGATGTCTGTAAGACAGCTGAAGTAAACACGATCATTGATGTTCGGTCTCATCCCGGCTCTAATGCCAACCCACAATACCACAAAGAAAATATGCGTGGTTGGCTTGGAGATGCTGGCATCGGTTATGAATGGTGGCCGGGTCTAGGTGGGTGGGATAATCGCCACGCTAATCTAATCGATGAGATGGCTAAGTATGACGTAGATCTATCATTCTATGTCAATAGTGTTTTCCCTAAACAACGCATAGCTAAGTCTAGAAAACTAGGTGACGCTCCAGGTTTCACCAATTATGGTTTTCATGATTATCAGTTTTTCATGATGCTTCCGGAATTTACGGATGCTATGAATGAGCTGATTGAACGCGGTAAAGAAGAGAACGTGGCGTGCATCTGCTGTGAGGCATGTTGGACTCGTTGCCATAGAAGCATGATGGCTGATGCTTTGGTCGTTAGAGGAATTGAATTCTATCACATTAACCCACGTTTTCGCAAGATCAAATTACCACGTACGGTAGTCAAACTGCAAAAACATAGTTCGGTGATTAGAGATAGATTGGACAGATACCATAAGGATGTGGTTGAGAAATTCAATCTTATAAATAAATGATCTACACGGCAGACATGATCGGAAAACGTGACCACGATTGCGTCAATGGTCGTAAGTGGTATTTGCGTCATCTCGTTGATCGTTATGGTTCTGGCAATTGCGTTGATGTTCTTCGCCATTTTAAGGAAGTGGCGAAAACAAGATATCCACGCAAGCTATACACCGAAAATTGGTGTTCGTTTTGCTGGAGCGATATGCCGGAAACAACGTATGCCGAAATTGCTGATGTGTTAAACGAAGCCGTTCGGAGATGTGAGAGTTGCCAGTTGTGACTTAAACATCGTGTATTTGAGTTGTTTTAACTCATTACACGGTGATTTATGAAACTCTTCAATGTTACGAAGGATGGTGGAGCGGAATCAACGGTTTGGGCTTACTGGTTGATCGAGCTCAAGAGTCTGTTCTCCATCGCTTTATTGCGTTTCGAGAATGGTAGCCGCGATGCTTATCACTCTCATGCCTTCAACTGCATCTCGTTTGTCCTACGTGGCAAATTGATCGAGAATAATTTCGACGGGACGATCGTTGAATATCCCGCTGGTGTGAAGCCAGTGATTACGAAGCGTGAGACGTTTCATAAGGTTGTTAGTGAAGGACGGACGTGGGTTCTCACGTTCCGTGGTCCTTGGACTGACACATGGGAAGAGTACATTCCGCAGAGTGGTGAGTCGATGACTTTGACTCACGGTAGAGAGATTGTTGAACCTCTATAGTGTATTGGATTGCACGGGACGGTCCTAACGTCTAAGGTTCGGTTCGAATCCGGATAGAGGTACTTATGCCAGGTGAGTGTGCCGGATCGCACGCATCGCTTCGAACGATGTAGAGCGGGTTCAATTCCTGCACCTGGTACTTTAATGGGAGATGAAAATGAGCGTTCAGTCTGTAACTGATGATGATTTTGAAGGCGTGGTTCTTAATGCCAAACAACCAGTATTGGTTGATTTTTGGGCTCCTTGGTGTGGCCCATGCCGCCAAATGGCACCACTTATTGAGCAATTAGCTGCTGAAAACCCTGACTTTAAGATTGTCAAGGTTAATGTTGATGATGCTCAGAGTGTGTCTCGTGATTGTGGTGTGAGTGCCATCCCAGCGTTTCACTTGTATAAAAATGGAATAGCTGTTGAGAAAGCGACAGGGATTCATCCTAAATCGTTCTTTCAAAGCTGGATTGGTTGATTTTGTCCTCGGAGTGTGCCGGATTCGCACGCGACTCTACGAAAGTTGAAGACTAGGTTCGATTCCTAGCGGGGGCACTTTGGCGATCTAGTGGGATTTTAAATTGTTTGTTTCCAGGCTGATCGGCGTTCACCGTTCGGAACTACCTGGGATTGAGTCACGGTGTGAGTCCGTTTAAAGATATCGGCTCGATTGACGCTCGGACTGGTTGGATAGGTGTCTGCCTGCAAAGCAGAATCAAGTGGGTTCGATTCCCACGGGCGTCTCTTCAACTGTTAGATGGAGAACTGAAGTCATGGTCGTATTATATGCCGGCATCTTTCTGGGATTATTGATGTTTCTTAGTGACCTTGCTCGCATTCATTACGGTGACCTTTAGCCTCGTTCCGCAACTAAAGGTTGATTAGTGGCATACGTTACCCCAGTAAAAATACTTTAAAGGGGAATTACTATGCCAAATTCGAATGGTGCTTACGTCTGGAACATGGCTGTTACGATCACGTACAGCGATGGTACCACCACTTCCACTGAAGTTCGTCACGACGACTACGGGTATGAGGCTTCCGGCGTAAATGTTGGACGCATTCAGCCGATCCGCGAATTCGTCCAGGGCTTGGGTTTGTCGCCGAAGACCCGGTCGGACATCGCCAACGTTACTGACGTCAGCTTCCGATTTAGCTTCGTCAGTGCTGTCGCCGGCACGCTGCACGTTGCTGGTGACACGGAAGATATCACCGTAGAGTCTGACAGTTTGGCTTTGGTTCGCCCATTCTTGACGCAGGACATCTACTTCAAGAACTATTTCTTGGCCTAGTCTTACTGCCCTCGTCTGCTTTGTTGGGACGAGGGCAGTGCTGTATATATTCAAAATTGGGATATGAAGCTTGCAGAGCTAAACTTGCTGTCGGAGATATCTCTGACCAACCTTACCTCGTCTAATCTAGCTAGACAACTAGCCCAGGTTCTAGAGCAGCAGGGACTTATAATTGGCAATGATCCAGATGCCAAAAGGGATGCCCACAGAGCCAACGTTGATTATCTTTTGACCTTTCAGATGAATAGCTGGGGCGGTCGTGGCCAAAAATGGCAGATCTATTGTAATAGGTCTAAAGTTAACCCGAGCTTAATGGTACGCGGTGAAGATGGGAAAGTCTTCACATATCCGATTGGTTCTGGGACAACTAAATTATTGAGGTCTATACTGGGGGACATTCGGTCAAGAATGCAATTCCAGCGTAACAGTCGAGAATGGTCTAATTATAGATCTTCCGACACAACGAGCGGGAATAATGACGAGACGGTTGAATATGTTCAACCGTAAGCAGCCCAGTACTCTTCCATGGTCCGTGGCTGGCAATCCTCAAGAACTTTAGATAGATATTCGTCCGACAGCTTATCGTTGTGGACTGGCATATTCTCTAGAGTATAGATTTTTGTTTCGTCGAACGTCATGCCTAGAGGCGATGAGTCGTTACGAGCAAGATCCTTCTTGTCGAGGAATCCGACAGTCATGGTCTTACCAATTTTGTCTTTTACCTTGACGTAATTGGTGTCGCCAGACGAGAAATTGATGGCGTCGAAGAAGATACTGCAGTCGTCTTGAGTGAGAGGAGCCTCTCCGTCCATCATCATACGGACGCTCATGCGTTGGACGGATTTCATTAATCGTGGAAATAATGCCAGAGCGAATTTACCGTCTCTGTGCAGCAGTGAAACGTGGAACCAATCTTGTGGTTTGTTGTCTGCCCAAGCGGTGAGATGATCTAGTATCTCTTTGGCTTGGTTCATTAATAGGATAGCGGATATAGTACCATTTTCATTCTGTGCCCAGAGGCATCCTTCGGCGGTACCGCTAACTATTTTGGATGTTGCGTTCTCAAGATATGATTGGAAGCGAGCCGCTTTGGCATCCCGAGCTTTGTCATCTCCATCCAGCATCACATATGGTTGTGGGATATCCATAGGGGACAGAGGGAAGTAGGAGATAACCATGGCTTTGTAGTTCTTGCTCATACTATAATTATAGCATGGGACCGACGCTCTCGAAAGCCCCAGGATGAGTGGTGTGGAGCCCAGGCCCCAACGGCTGTAGTCGGTGTCGGGACGCAAGAGGAGCTAAAGGAAAAGTCTGGGGACGTATTTGGTAAATATGCTACCAGAATCACAAGGCGTCATGTACTGTGTCTACGGGTTATCCGGGGAGTATTCGGATAAGACAGAATGGGTTGCGTGCGTATGTCATACTATGGAGAAGGCCAAAGAGATTGCCCAAACTCTCAACGAGGCCGTATTACGCACTAGGGGCGACTTTGACAAGATGCGGGAGCTAGACGCTAGCTATTCTGGCATGGGCGATTGCGTCTATAATTACTACCCTGTGGAGATAAGATGAGTGCTGTTTCTGGCTTTCATGTCGTCCTAGAAGAGGATTGCCCTGAAGAAGCCGCTGCCAAGTTGCAAGAGGCCATCTTGCAGATGCGTGGCGTCATTTCGGTTGACTCCCAAGTTACTAGTTATAGTGAATGGGCAGCCCGTCAACGGATCAACCGTGAGATTAAGGAGAAGCTCTTCAAGGTGTTTGCCACACCTGATTATGAGGCATAGTACCCTGAAAAATAGGGTATGCCATACGATGTGACCATCGAGTTTCAGTTAGCCAGTGAAGTGGAGTTTACTCCAGTTCTTGGTGTCTATCAGGCTTATCCTAATAAGACCACATCGGGTGGTACTTATACTGGTGATCACCCACTATCGGGGCAGACGTACACCGAAGGAACGATTTACTCGTTCTACAAATTCCAAGAAGCGGCAGCGTTTACCGGCCACTCCATGCTCGATTATGAGCCGACAACGGAGTGGTTGTATGATACCGGAACTGTGACGGTATCTGGAGGAGTTGCCGATTTTACCGATGGTGCTTCTCTTCCAACGTGGGTTGGTAGTGCGACCCCGCAGCACCTGAACGTTGGGACTGATTATTGGCTCATTTCCAGCAAGGTTAACCCAACTAGGGTGGTGTTGACTGATGGATCGGCTTCTGCCCCTGCTGGTTCATCTTACAAAGTGGTTGACTATAGATGGCGTGAGTCAGATCCTACAAAGATGAATCTCGGCGGCATCGCGTACATGCACGCCGAATATGCTGACCCGATCTCACGGGTCATGCAGGAAGCACATCTGCGTGGTGCCAAAATAGGCATTTACGGCGAGATGTTCACGCACCAGTACCAAAGAATTCTGGATATTATCGACGATTTCGACACTGGATCGTACAAGAGCTGGCTCGATGACTTTTTGGTTACGGCCAACCTTAAGTGCTGGAACGGGATGTCGTTGATAGAGATGGCAACCTCAATGGGTGGCAAGATCTACTTCCCGGCATACGTACCGAATAACTCTTATCAGGCTTCATCCTATAATAGAAACCGCTATCGGAGATTCGTGCGACGAATGAGTCTGGCTCTTAGGTCGGTCGGAGCCGAACCCGTCCCGATGTTTTTGCCGTACACACTGGATACGCATGGAACGTGGATCAGCACCGGGACCGGAACCCGCATCAATACGACGCTTCTACACGAAATGATTGCAGACGCCAACGAGGTATGTGGCGATGGTGAGTGGGGAGTTTGGGCAGTTCAGCGTGAATCGTCCCCTGGAGTCTTCCAGAACCAAGCTGACGCCACTTTTATTGCCCAGCTTCCTTAAGCATCAATGTGTGAGTGGACGATCATTTCTTGCAGTTCCTTTCGGAATCCTCCAGATAGGATCGGGAATCTGCACCACGTCTTGGGATCTAGATTATGATCGTCGAGGTGGAATGACGGGGCATACCGCTCCCGCTTCCATTGATTGCGACTCCACAAGGTGAAGAATTTGGTGATCCAATCACGCAAATCACTTTGGCAGACTTTGTCGAACGTCGTCGATAATATCTCTAAGACCTCTGATGGCGACCGATGGTTGGTAATGGCTTCAGTCTCGATAGCATCGAGGATGGGATATGGCATCAGATCAGTTTCATCTGTCTGGTGTTGATCTTCTGGTTGTAGCTCCGCAGTGGGTGTGAGTTGGTTGACGACTCGTAGTTCTGGAATCATTTCTGCATCGAGCCACAATAACCAATTTCTGATGAATGCTTTGTCGATTCCAGCTATAGGACATAATCCGCCGCAAGTGTCGCCGTCCATTGTGGCATACCCAACGGCGGCTTCTGACCTATTGCTTGTCGACAGCAGCAACGCTTTACGGGCGTTAGCAATCATCCACACTGAGGGGCCACGGGCACGAGCTTGAATGTTTTGGAGAGTGACGTTATCAAATTCCCAGTCCAATTTGCGACCCAAAATCGTTTCGGCCTTCTGCTTGTACAAGTTGACGATATCGTCAATCTCGATTTGGTGGTGATTGTCAATTACACCGATTGCTTCTGCCAATATTCTCGCCGATTGGGCGGTTGATGCAGAGCTGTGAGCAGTGGATTGATACACCGTTGTTAGCAGATGCGGCATGACTGCTTCATCAAGTTCGTGGAATTCTAGCGATTCGGCCAAGTCATCCTTATTGATGCCTACTTTGCTCAAGAATTCATCCAGGCCAAGTTGTTCTACGCCGTACTTATACATCAGATAGATAAGACAACAAACAGCGGATGAATCTGCACCGCCGCTGAGCGAGACGACGAAGCCTTTTGAACGACTTTTCCGTAGATAATCAAACAGACCGAGAGCTACTGCCCGCGAGAATTCTTCAAATTGCAGATTCGCCGAACATTCCCAGAGAGCACGGCGATCTGTTGGTGGGGTATATCGACACTCAGATAGTTCGTCGTTCCAGATTTCACATACAATAAGTCTACGCTTCTTTGGCACTTCGAGGTCGCCAAACCAAACATTGCCGTCTCTAGAACGTTGCATTCTCAATGTATCAACGTCAATTACGGCATCAATCATAGTGTGTGGCTTGAACGACAGTCTATCACCGCTGGATAGAAGTTGGCCACCAGACGCGATGATTGTGTGGCCGTCATAGATGGCTCTGCCAGCTTCATTACCAAGCAAATTGCTATAAACGTAGGCCACGCCGTACGCTCGGGAGGCATCAACTACTAGACGTTCTCTAGTTGCAGCCTTACCCAGTGCAAAATGACTCGCACTGGGGTTGAGGATGATGTCTACGCCATTTTGGCGTAGTGACATAGCCGGGCGATTAGGCACCCAGGCGTCTTGGCATATCTCAACCCCAATTCTAATGCCTTCGTAATCGAAGATCATCATACCTACGTTTATATGCTCGTTACTCACATCCGTCAAAGTGGAATTATGTTTGTGCCTAGCGTCCCACGGTTTGAACCATCGTGGTTCATAATGCAAGCCATCACCAGCTAGGTTCTGTTTAAGGACAATGCCCTGGATCTCTGAATTGAATAAGATGGCACATCCGTTGTAAACTGACCCATTTAAATAAACTGGTAAACCGACCGTGCACATCACCGTATCGGCTTCCTGAACCAATAGGTGTAGCTGCCGCATTGCAGTGTCACAGGTAGCGACGGAAAAGAAAGCATCTTCGCAACCATAACCAGTGAGACACAATTCTGGGAGGCATAGGACGTGGACGCCACGGGCTCTTGCCTCTTTAATGGCCTCTTTTATGTTTTTGACATTTCCGTCCCAATCCAACGGTGTTTGATTTAGGGCGGCAGATGCTACATGAATTAAGTTCATGATTTTCGTGCGGTTTGAATTAGATGATTGCGTAAGAAATAGGTGCGGGGGTGAAGACCGACTGGGTATTCGTGTGGGTTCTGCAATCGTTTAATCGCCGGATGCAGGAACTCTAGCTGATTTTGTGCGATCAAGCGGCTAATTCCAGCCGATACCATGTCACTCTTGGTCGAGAACGGTAGAAGGAGATTGTACGCTCTAGTTGCCTTGAACGTGGTTTGTCGAGTCATGTCATTCTGGTCGATGATCTTCCAGTCTTGGTCGGCCATCTCCTCTTTGACGACGTCCCTGCCATTTAGGTAAACGCCATAAATCTGATCGCCCAAGAACTGGCCGTTAGCTTCGAAACGACGAACCTGGAGAACACCGGGAATTGAGGTCTTGCTCGATCGTTCTGACAACTTCACTTTTGGAGTCCAAACACCATTCTCTAAGATGGCCCCTAGTTTATAGACTCCACCCAATGCCGGTTGGTCGTATGCCGTGACGAGCTTCGTCCCGACGCCCCACAAGTTGATTTTGGCACCCTGATGCTTGAGACTTTCGATGAGATATTCATCGAGATCGTTGGTGGCTGCGATGATGGCGTCTCCGAAGCCAGCTTCCTCCAGCATTTTGTGGGCTTCGATACTAAGATAGCCGAGGTCGCCTGAATCCAAGCGGATACCGATGAACTTGTGACCGGTTTCTCGTAATTTAATGCCAATCCTAATGGCATTGCGAACGCCATCTAGGGTATTGTAGGTATCAACGAGCAGGAGGCAATTGTTTGGCATCACTTTGGCGTATGCATCGAACGACTCAATTTCAGTTGGGAACGACATGACCCAACTATGGGCATGGGTTCCCTTTACTGGGATGCCATATTTCTTGCCGGCTAGTACGTTCGAAGTGCCGGTGCAACCACCGATGTAAGCAGCACGTGATGCCTGGAGAGGTGATTGGGCTCTACGTAACCCGAATTCGAACACCGGATCACCGGCAGCGGCATGAACGATACGAGCCGCCTTCGTTGCGATTAGAGTGTTAAAATTGAAGATGTGCAATAGTGCTGATTCGAGCAACTGACACTGCAGAATTGGGCCAATTACTCGCATCAATGGCTCGTGGCCGAAGATTACTGTTCCTTCTTGAACAGCCCAGTACGAGCTCGACAGCTGAAGATTGCTGAGATAGGTTAGGAAATCGTTTTCGAATAGTTGCTTCCCGTCGTTTCCCTCTAGTGACTTCAGATAATCCAGGTCATCCCGTGAGAACTGGAAATCACGAATGAAGTCCATCGCTTCCGACAGTCCAGCAGCGATGGCATAACCGCCATTAAATGGCAGATTCCGGAAGAATAGGTTGAAGCATGCTTCTTGTTCGGCCCGGCCCGACTTCCAGTAACCGTAGGCCATCGTGAGTTGATATAGATCGGTCAGTAGTGGTGTGTTCATGCCTACTTCTAGCCACGTAGGTCATTCTACTGAATTATTCTCCTGTTCTAGCACCCATTTTATCCATGCATCTTGCATTTGGGTAAGGTCCTCGAATCCGTAGTGTAATTTGAAAGCTTCGTCCCATTCACCATTGGTGGCATCTAGGAGAAAGGTGATGAAGTGCTTTCTGCCGTGTAGAGATACTAGGTATTGTGTTAGAGAGTGGCTTTCAGCATAATATCGTCTGCCGTCTAGTGTTGGTACATTGTTAATTGTTGGGAATGAAGTGACGAATAGGAGTTCTCCGAGGCTGATTGCGTTTTTGTCTCGGAGCATCTTAAGAAAAGTGGCGTTTAGCTTTTCTCGTTTCTCGTCATGTTCTGTCGAGGTGGCCATACCTTCAAATGCCCAGTAGGGTACGGGTACTTTGAAGTAGTCTGCCGTTACGAGGTGTGTCATTTCGTGCGGTATGATAATATCTAGTATCTCGTCTTCTTTGCCACCTACGTCAACTCTTCTGTTTTCAAGACGTGTTCCAACCCTGTTAAACCGGGTGAGTCCGGTTCTTTTGGCAATTCCGGATACTGTGATAGTCGTTTTGGCGGGCCAATTTGGTAGCTCAACACCTACCCAACGTCTGGAGCTCTCCTTCCTCCAATATTCTGCCGCCACGGACACTTTGTTGGCGAAGTCTTGAGTTGGAGCCGTCACTATAAAGTTAGGGGAGACGACGGTTGCGGCTAGGGCATGGCCCGTTAAAGCAACCCAAGCCAAGATGAGGTATTTTAGGCCCATGGATACCCTAATTTTGTTAATTAAAGAATACCTGTCGGCCAATGCCGCAGGTGTCTTTAATGTAGAGACGAAAGATGAAATTGGGTTGTTGGAATTGGTGAGGACCGACGATGCTAAGTTGTCACCAGATACTAGTGGGTACAGAGAATTCAGACGGCGAGGTAAACTATCTGAGGATCGAAGATTCGAAACGATCTGGATAGAGATGCGTGACGGGAACGTCAGCGTGATGGGCATGTGGAGCCCATTGCCATCTAGAGAATTCAGCCCAGCCGATCCAAAATTGTGCGAACACATTCTCCAGAACATTCTTGACCATTTTCAATTAGTGGATGCTTTTCTGCGTTCCCAGGATCTAGAATGAGACATATTCTATTTGCCACAGGTTTCTTACAGGGTACGAGGAACAACAGGCTATCTGCAATTGCCGGCACTATACGGTTTAAGACCACTGATAGCATTTCACTTCACAATTGGCGAGATGACCCAGTTCTGTTAGCGAAGCAGATGTCATCATTCGACAGAGTGGTGCTAGTTGGGTATTCGTTTGGCGGTCATCTGATCTCTGAAATAGCCAAAAACCTTGGCGATCATCCGGTTGAAGGCATGTTTCTGTGTGATGCTGTATCTCAGCCAACTAGCTGGTCTTATACTGATTGGTGTAACAAGGAGATAAATGTCACGCCTAATGTTGAGAGGTTATGGTCATGGCGTCAGACTAATTGGTATCCTAGGGGGAGCTCGATACGAGTGTCTGAGAGCACAGACTGGATATGTAACGTGGTATTAAATAACGTTAGACATGGGAAAATGGATCAACATCCTGACTTCTGCCACGAGATCATCAAGTTCGCTTTGGAAAGAAAATGAATCAGTACAAGAGTCCGCTCGCCGCACGATACGCTTCCCCCGCAATGAACAATATTTGGAGCGACGAGAACAAATTCAGTAAATGGAGATTGCTGTGGCTGTACTTGGCGGAGGAACAATCTAAGTTGGGATTGAACATTACTCAAGACCAACTAGATGAGATGCGTGCTAATGTAGTTAATCTCAACATCCAAGAAGCAGAAACGCTTGAGCAGACTCTACGCCATGACGTAATGGCTCATCTTCATGCATTTGGTGCCCAGTGTCCGGTTGCCAAGCCCATCATGCACTTAGGTGCAACAAGCTGCTATATTACCGACAATGCTGACTTAATGCTCATTAAGGACTCCATGTTCCTACTGCGTGGGAAGCTGAAGAGAGTAATTCTGGCGTTATGTGCGTTTGCCAGCTACCATCGTAAGACGCCGACTCTTAGCTACACCCATTTACAGCCGGCTCAACCAACGACGGTTGGTCGTCGAGCATGTTTGTGGGCCTCCGACTTCATGATGGACCTTCAAGAGCTCAGCCAACGTTATGGGAATCTGCGGGCACGTGGAGCTAAGGGAACTACTGGGACGCAGGCCAGCTTCCTGGAGTTGTTTGACGGTGATCATGCCAAAGTGAAGGCTTTGGATGTAGCAGTGGCACGTAGGATGGATCTAGATACTGCTTACCAGATTACGGGGCAGACTTATTCTCGTAAGATTGATTCGCAGATCCTGGACGTCCTAACTGGAATCGCATCGTCGGCTCACAAGTTAGCGTCTGATATCCGATTGTTAGCACATTTGAAAGAGATCGAGGAACCATTCGGGAAGTCTCAAGTAGGTTCTTCGGCCATGGCTTATAAGCGTAATCCAATGAAGTGCGAACAAGTCTGCGGCATTGCACGATTCGTTCATAGTTTGCAATCCAATGGCTTTGAGAATCATGCTACTCAATGGATGGAGCGTACTCTGGATGATAGTGCTAATCGACGCTTAATGCTGCCACAGGCATTCTTGGCGGTTGATGCCATTCTTGAGTCATTGTATTATATTATTGACGGTCTGGTGACCTATCCAGAGGTAATGCAAAAGAACCTTAATGAAGAAGTACCATTCATGGTTACTGAATCAATTCTCATGCGTGCGGTATCTGCTGGTGGCGATCGGCAAGTATTACATGAGAAGCTTCGTGTTCACAGTCATGCTGCCGCTGCGGAGGTAAAGCATGGTCGGTCTAATGATCTATTGGACCGCTTGAAGGATGATCCTGTTTTCTGTGATCATATCGTTGACATCAACGTTTTAGATCTAGTAGGACGAAGCGTTGAGCAGGTTGATGAGTTCTGCTCGGAAGTTTACAATTTTGCGTTTATCGGTATTTGAGGTGAGTAATGTTTATCGCGTCTATAATGTTGTTGACTATTGTGGTTGCTAGTATAGCTACTGGTAAAAGAAATGTCTAGCGAAGAGGATGAACAATTAACGGGGACGTGTCAGCTTCCCAACGGATGCACATTATATTGGTCTGACGAGGATGGTCTTGGTCGACGATATATTAGTGATGAGATTGGTGGTGGGGTAGTTGTTTGGGTCACGGCCCTAGTCTGTGAGTCTACGATTTTGGCGGCTCTGTGTAAGGAAAAAGAGTTACAACACAAGGCGGCTAGGTCTGAGTACTTGAAGGGTAAAGATGGAAAATTGTAAGACTTGCGGCGAATTGGTGTTTTGGCCCAATGGGCATTTATGTGATCCAGCTTGGGAAGTGTTAGATTGGTGCGGTAAGCCAGAGGATAAGGTGTTCGCTGTAGACGCTGAGGAAGCAGCGGAAAAGGCTGCTCAGAGGGATCTGGAGTATTCTGGGGAGCATGCTGACGAGGTCGAATTTTCAATTCGCCCCATAGGTTCTGACGGTCCGTGGACCAAGTTTGTAGTCTCGGTAGAGTACGAGCCTGTTTTCCACGCCACTGAGGTTACGGATGATGAGTAATGTGGTTATTTCTGTCACCATCATGATTATTCTTTGTGTGGTGATTGGAATTTTCGTGAAGAATTCTACGGCTCGTGTCGTGGCGATTATTCTTGCCGGAGTAATAGCTGTGTCTTGGAAGACCTTGTTAGCTATGCTTATAATTATTGCTATCGGCGTTTTCTTTACGTGGTGCACTGGGCTTTTGCGACGTAAGTTTGGTCAGGAATAATTCCTGTCAAATACCTCCTAAACCAAATATCAAACAGATACTTTGGTTTGGGGGACGGTCGTGGATACGCTCACAACTACAGCTAAGTCTGCTATTCTCGATGCGGGCTTAAGTTCTCTTCTGACCGCTTCTCCTGGCGGTATCCGGGTCGCCCTGTACAATGATGGGGTTGAAGTATCCGGTAGCGGCTACGCTCGTTCTACGATCACCGGCTTCTCATCAGCGGCAAGTGTGTCTACTGGCATCGAGGCTACATCCTCCGATTACGCCACCTTTACCGCGTCTGGTGGAACCATCACATATAATCAGGTATATCTGTACGACAATGACGGTGTAACTGTCTTAGCTCGTAGTGTCCCAACGCAAACAGCGACTTCAATCACATCTGGAACCTCGCATCACGTCACCATGAATTTCAGAATTCCACCAACTCACAATATTTCTACCCAAGCTGAGCTCCAGGATGTCTTAACCAATATCCAAACATATGGCGTTGACGCTGAGCTTGCACCTGGATGGATCACGGCAACTTCTACAATCTCAACCAATTATGCTATTGGTTTAGTAGTTCGCGGTAGAGGGTCTGGTTCAAGTCTTAACTTGAATCACCCACTTCATGGTGTGGTCAGTGCGATTGTCTGGAACGGCAGTAGAACTACCACAACTACCCTCACTGCAACATATGACGGCTCAACACGATCATTCTTGACCGGAAGTGGTGTAAATTCAGCTACCGACGTTGTGACTACTGTGTCCAATCACGGATGGACCACTGGTACCGGTGTTTATTACAACAAGAATAGTGGTTCAGCTTCGATGGGCTTGACGAATGATTCATATTATTACGTTCGTGCGGTAGCCGTTAACCAGTTGTCGTTCCATCCTACAGCTTTGGATGCGACGAATAATACGAACAAAATCAACCTTACGTCTACTGGTTCCGAAACCCATATTCTGGTTAAAGCCGTCGATCGCCAATTAAACACCCTGTTTCATTACAAAGCTTCTGGGTGCGTCTTCGAGAACATGAGTTTTCTAGGTGCTACCAGAAATGACATGGTGGCCCTGGTTGCAAAATGTCCAGTTGGTTTTCACATGAACCAAACGTGGGCTGGCATCGGTACCGGTAAGGTGTACATGAGATATGTCATCTTCCAGTGGTTCACCGTTGCGTTGAAGATAGCCGCTGATAAGTATGAAGGCAATTGCGATGAGTCCAGTTATTATGATGTGGCTTTTGCTGATTGTGACACTGCCGTTGAGATCAATAATGGCCAAGGTATGGGCCACCATTTCTGGCACCCACGATTTGGACAAGTCACAAACTGCTTTTACATCAAAGCTGGTGGTGATCTCAAGACTTACGGTGGGTTGATCGGAAACAATGTTGGTGGCTTAGTAACGCCAACTAGCTATTTCAAGTTCGATGGTAGTGCTAATGGTTTTAATTTCGGTCAAAATAACGCCAATTACTACTCTCAGGGCTTAAAAGTAGATAGTCAAGCAACTGGGTGTTTGTTGGTAAACATGGATTCGTCTTATGTTGGATATTATTCCAATATAACATTCGATCAGTTGCATTTACCATCGCCGCAAAATAGTAGTGGTACTGAGCAGCCATACTGGGGATACACAGTAACATCTCCAGCTTTCAAGATCGCTGGTTTCGCTAATTTGCACGTTACGGAAGCGGTAAATTTACAGCGTGGCATGTTTAGATGGTACAACGACGGCACTGGAGTTTGCCGCATCACCATCAAAAACTGCAAAATATGGTGGGGTAGTGGCGGTACAGCGATCACTAGTGTCTTAGACCTGTTAGATATTGCTGGTTCAACTGGTGATTGCCACGTAACTATTGAAAATTGCTACACCTACAGCTCTTTAGAACCATTTGCTGACTATGAAGATGTAGTCACGGCTTAGTACGATTGAAACGAGAGATTTTAAATGGCAACTGTCAACATTAGTTCACTATCATCGTCAGAAACAGTAGGGTGGTCGTCACGATCAAAAGTGACATCTCCAGGTGACGGTGAAGTGCGTATGCGTGCCAATGATGGCACTGGCTCGGTAGACCTAGATCTAGGAAGTAATGGAAATGTAACTACTGGGTTCATCAACGGCACGGAGATCGAACTATATGAAGTTGTGGATCAAGATGAGCTCTATGATTATGCTGGTGACATCTACTACTGGGACGCTACTTATAGCACAACCTTGAATCTGATCGTAGACAAGGACACCACTATAGATAGTGTAACTGGCTTGGTGACCGGCAGAACTTATACGTTAAAGCTGCATTATGAAAATGATTCTTCCGTTGTAACGCTTGGCTCTACCTTTGTCACTCAGGATTCATCTGAGACGGCTTATTTCACATTAGTTCCTGATTATATGTTAGTTAACGTTATCAGGTTCTATTATGATGGCCAAAAGCTGCTGCCCTTAAGCCACCATACTTACTTATATGAAGTGCCGTGGGTAGATGCTGTAACTAGTCCTCCTAACATTGCTACGGATTACGTAGACTGGAGATGGTGGCAGCATGATCGACTTGGTCAATTTGAGAATCATTGTCCAAAGGTAAGAACAACCACGATATACGTTTCAAATTCGGAAGGTAGCGATGGTAACACTGGCTTAAACACTGATGAAGCTATTCAGACGTTGAGTGCTGTATCTGATTATATCGGTGCATTGCCAACTGACGCTGATGTGAGAATTCGGTTTAAACGTGGTGATATGTGGCTGGAAACAGCCGGTCTCACTATTGACAAGGATAACGTCACTTTCGATGATTATGGAACTGGTGAATTACCATTTTTCAATCGTTTCACTGTGCAATATCCTGAGACGGCTAATGTCTGGACTTTAGCATCAGGTAATAGATATACTGTTGCGGAAACAAGTGACATTGCCTGGATTCGTAAAGTGTCTGATAGGCTTGGTACAATTGGTGGTCTTCATATATCAAGGACCGCCAGTTCTGCCGCCTGTGAAGCTCTTAGCAATTCATTCTTTTGGGGTTCTAATGTACTTCACATTAACTTAGGCGGCACTGATCCAAACACTATCGATTTGGAAGCTGTAATCTCGAATTCTGAATCTGGTGTAGAATTTCAAGGAAATGGTTGTAGAGTTGAGAATATTAGAGGTGATGGTTGGGGCTTAAATCGTACATTAGCCGCAACTCAAGACCAGCCATTTACCAACAGAACATCAGGGGATGATGCGAATTATTACAAGAAGCTGGAGGGATACTATTCCGGCACTCACTTGATGGCTCACAATATGCCGAGTGGTAGTGGTGGTATTTCGGCTTGGGTTGGTTGTAAAGCTGGTCTTGGAGTTTACACTACTGGCGGTTGTTCAGTTTTCAATTCCTACTCAAGAGATGGAGATCAAGAGACTTGGATAGTTGGGTGCCGTGCTGAATTTGGTACACTAAGATCTAATGATTGGGATTTTGCGAATCTTCGTGGCATTGGGCTGGCGGTTTACGCTCACGCAACGTCTACAGTAACTGACATATTAAGAATGGGCGTTTGCTCCAATCTGTATATTCCAAACTCGCACACTCCATGCTCAAGAACCGGTAATCTTGCTCATGCTACTACTCCGGCTAGCGTTAGTAATTTAACGCAGTATAACAGCTTCTATGTTAATTGTACACAGGAAAACTTCTCAGGTGCAACTAACGAGACTAGAATTGATTTTGTCCCATATGGCGTTTTCTACGGCCATCGTGGGTACTATCAGTTAGGCACCGCTGGCGTTGGGGCTTATTCTAATGCACCAATCACTCATGCATGGATGATCAATTGCTTCTTTGAGTTGAATCATGCAACTGTTGCTAACAACACTTGCGGTTTCTGGAATACATTGGTCACGAACAATTCGATGCACATACTCCACAGTGCTTTTAAAATCATTGGTGGAACAGCAACGAATGCTAATAGGTTCGGTCTTGACTATGACGTAATCTTCGCCGGTGGTGTTGGCACTGGTGCAGCCTATTTGTCTAGCATGATCAATAGTATTTTGTCGTACACTAACACCGGTGGTGGCGGCTTGTACACTGGACTGACTAACGTGGCTTATAATAATTCTACGTTGGTTGGCATTACTGACAACGCATATTATGGCGTAACTCAATCGACTGACACCGAGCGTGGACATAATAACGATCCTGGTGCAGTTTCCCTTGGATCTGCATTTAGCTTAGGGTCTAGTCAAGCTGGGTTATTAGCCGCTGGTAGTACGGCGTGGTTATTATCACACGATATCAATGGTAAGAGACGTCTTGGTGCCACCCCAGATATTGGACCAGAGGACTTTTCGTCGTAATGGCTGAAGCTGTACCAGTAATAGATGACAGTGGTGATTATCTTGTGTCTGGTGGCAGTTACGTCATCCAAACAGACGCGGTCGCTACTCCATATAACATCTCTGACCCAGATGTAACTGTTGGGCAATTAAAACCAGGTAACCAGATCACCCGCGTAGCTGGGACTTGGACGGATGGGACCTTAACGTATCAAGTTGAATCAGCTCCCAATGCAACGCCAGACCCAGGCGACATTACTCAAATTTCTGGTGCTACATCATCCAGTTATACAATTCAATCTAGTGATTCTCGCCAGTTTTTGCGGTTTAGAGAACGATCAACTAACGCTAATGGATATACTGACGCATACACTGATTGGGTAGGTCCTATTACCGGTAAGACCAAGTTCAAGAAGTACGTTCTTCTTAGCACGTAGGTCTTGACATCGATCGCATTCTACTGTCTACTATGATAGCTTCGTATCTAGTGGCTACAACAAAGGAGCAATTAGCCATGAGTGATCAGATTGTAAAAGAATTACAGGAGAAGCTTGCTGGGAAAGAATGGCTCCATGATGTCGTGGGGCGTGGTTCGCAGATCTACATATATGCTAAAAGCGAGCCGTACGGTCTAGGTCGTTTGCTTGAACGACCACATAATTACATTGGTCAATCTACTTATCAAGGTATGCCAGTCCGGGTTATCATTTATACCCCGGATCCAAAACCAGCCCCTGGCGAAATAGTTCTTCCGAACCAAACTTCTTGCTAGAAATTGTTTGGATGCATGTATTTGAAACGGATTTCGTTATTCTAGAAAGAAGTGGAGCTATGTCTACGCCTGAAGAAAATGCTGCCCGCGTTCACGTCTGGAGGCATATTCACAGAGTCAATCAGTTGCTGAGTCACTGTGTCACGATCATCCTAAAGAGAGCCCATGATCATGACCAAACTAAGCTTGAGTCACCGGAAATCGAGGGATTTGCTAAATGTACACACCAGTTGGCAGATTCGACCTACGATAGCGAAGAATTCAATAACAACAAAAAGACAACTCTTGAAGCGGCATTAGCCCACCATTATTCACGTAATCGGCACCACCCAGAGCATTTTAAGCATGGCGTTGAAGAGATGAATCTTCTGGACCTGCTGGAAATGTTCTGCGATTGGAAAGCATCTTCTGAGAATCAGAAGGATGGGAACATACGCAAATCCATCGTGGTCAACGCGAATCGTTTCCAATTATCGCCGCAGCTTGTTCTGATACTAGAGAACACGGCTGATTATCTTGATGGTGTGTGATGAAAGTCCGTGATATTATTGATGGCACATACAAGATGAGGGCATTAACCGACAATCTCTAGCCTCGTATTTAACTAGGCATGAATGAAATTGCAATAATTGGCGACGTCCACGGAGAAACCAACAAGTACATGAAGCTATTGGACAGGCATAAATACACTGTCCAAGTTGGTGATCTTGGATTCAATTACAACTGCCTCCGTCATCGTGACCCAGAATGCCACAAGTTCTTCCAAGGCAATCACGATAATTATAATGCTGTACGCCCTCCTCATTGTCTAGGTGACTACGGGGTACGCGAGCTCAACGGCATTAAATTCTTCTTCATTCGTGGTGCTTTCTCTATCGATTGGCGATATAGAGTTGAGCATGAAATGAAGACCGGCCAAAAGGCTTGGTGGAAAGAAGAACAATTAACGCATTCCCAGATGCAGAAATGTTTTGAGGCATATGAGGAAGCAAAGCCTGACTTTGTGATTAGTCATTCTTGCCCAGTCTCCGTTGGTCGTAGAATAGGGAACAAGAGTATCTTACGTGAATTTGGATTCGATCCAGACACTTTCACTACCTATACTCAGGAATTGCTACAAGCATGTTTCGACATCCATCAGCCTAAGTTGTGGACATTTGGGCATTTCCATAAGCCGCATAGATTGACGGAAAAAGGAACTGTATTCAGGTGCGTTCCGACTCTCTGTGCCGTACGAGTTAATTCAGATTTAAAGGATGCCTGATGATTATTTGGCCAGAGAATCCGAAAGAGGGTGAAGAATTCACATTTGTTGATCCTATTGGCGGGGCATCACTTACTACGTTCGTATTCTTTATGGGATCTTGGCAATTCCTCAAGAACGAATAATGATTGATATTACTGAATTCCTGCAGACGCAAGATGATATCTGGCATACCAAGCGATTCATTAAGAGCTTGGAGTGGCTGGAATTTATCAAATCTGGTGACTCTGTTCTGGAAATGGGCGGAAAATCGGCATTCACCAAAATGCTGAAGGCTACGTTTCCAGAAACGGAGTTTAATGTTACTGGGCAGCAGGATTTGAGGTACGCCTTAGAGAATCAATCTGAGCGGTATGATGTCATTACATGCATGGAGGTAATTGAGCATTTGTCGGACCAAGCATCTACTGACATTGGGACGATTAGCACTTTCAAATTTACTGGCATTAAGAGTATGCTGTCTGAATGTGCTAGAATGCTAAGACCAGATGGTAGATTATTCTTAACTACCCCAAATGTCTGTTCTTATAATTCTCTGTATGCGATGCTGAATATGCGTCATCCATTCAGCTATTTGCCGCACACGCGAGAGCTTGCCCCGCAAGATTTAGTGTTCTTGTTAGGTCAGGCTGGTCTACAGGTAGAGAGATTGGAGACTGTAGAGGTTTGGGATTACATGCAAATTGGCCCAGAGAAGGTTCAATTAGTGCATGATCTGCTTGTATCTGCGAATATGCCAACGTCGGAGCGTGGTGATAATATTTTCGTGATTGCTAAACGTAGATCATGAATCCAGAACTGTGGGCAAGTCCTAGTTTGACTAGTTTCTTGTCTTGGATTACTGATCCGTCTGGTTTCTTGCTGGACCATAATACGTGGTCCGCTTTCCAACGTAGGTGGTCGCCGATTTGGATTTGGTGGCCGTCTTTCACGTTGACGCAGATTGTTTTGTGGCGTTCTTCATTTATACCTTGGACGTGGGCGACTGTGATGTCGTCTTTCTGCCTGATTAGTCCAATTATTACGCCGCTTACCATGGTTCCGTCTCCACCCTAATTTTTCTGGCTTTCTTTTGCGTTCTCTTGGTGTTTGTTCTTTCTAATATCCTATGCCAGATTTGGTGGTTGGCGTGCAACGGAGAGCTCAGGAAATAGGTCTTGTGCGGTTAGCGATTTCTTGTAGTTCTGCAGACTCCATGCGTTCCAAAACGGGACCAATGATTGGATTGCGGATGATTTCAGCGTCTGCTAGCCCAACAATACCAATGTGTTCCATGTCTTTCAGACAATCCATGATGAATTTTAACCCGTTGCGTCCTGGGAGATCTGATTGTCTGTGGTCACCGCATATTACTAATTTGGCATCGGTACCAGCACGAGTGATGAACAGTTTCATTTGATCTATCGTAGCGTTTTGTGCTTCGTCTAGAATCATGAAAGTGTGATCAAATGTGCGTCCACGCATTAATGCTAGCGGAACGCATTCAAGCATGTCTAAGTCTTGAATGGTTCTCAGAGCCTCTTTACCTACCAATTTTCTGATAGTATCGAAAATTGGTATCATGTAGGGGTTGATTTTATCAGTTACTGTTCCTGGTAAGTAACCAAGGCGTTCACCTGATTCAACAATTGGTCTGGCGACCACAATTTTCGCAGAAGCTCCCGCACGAAGAGATTGTAAAGCACTACCAATCGTCACCCAGGTTTTACCGGTTCCAGCGGCACCGGCACAAATGGTAATCGTATTTTCTCTGATGGAATGAAAAAGTTGTTTTTGTCCGTCAGAAGCAAGTTTCAATTCAACCTTGGCACTGTAAAATCGCTCAGGTTTCTTGGAATTCATGCGGTACCATGAGTTAGAGGGTGCTTTGCTATATCTTTGTATCTTGGTGAATTAACGGGCCACGCAAAAAGTTATCATAGACAGCCATTTTATGCAAAGTTTTATGCCACACAAGATCATATTACTCAGCCACAAGCGGTCCGGAACACACATGCTGGGAAGTGCTCTTTCGAGGCATCCGGATCTGGTTAAATTCTGGGAACCGTTTAATGTGACAGTACGCCCAGAACCAACAGAAAACCGCGTTGAAGAACTTGAACAACGCTTGAATGAAATCAATTGGTTTGATGAGACGAAGACATCGGTTTTCGTTTTGCACTTCGACCAAGATGCTGTTTGGGGAGTAATTGATCGCGTTCTTGGATCGGATTGCAAATTCATTTGTCTACGACGAGCTAATCAGCTTGCACGCCATGTGTCAACCCAGCAAGCAATACAGCATTCAGTTTGGGCATGTGACGATCCGAAATATCTTCCGCCAGTGGTAGAAGTAGAAGTAGATCAGTCTGAATATGAGCGAGATGCACGATATGTTGAACGCGATTGGAAAGCATTTCGTGAAGCGGTCCCAGAGACCAGACGCTGTGATGTAGTCTATGAAGACCTCTGTTTAAATCAAGAATCGACCATCAAGAGAATATGCAAGTTTATCGGTATTGAATATGTATCTGGATTGAGTCCAACCTACATTAAGCTAGCCTCAAAGCCGATCTCTCAAGTCGTCCCGAATTTCAATGATCTATATGCTAAATACGGTAAAGACGTCTTTGATCCGATTAGTTCAGATTGTCCAGCAATAAGGCTTCGCGATACTAAACCGGTTGGCGTGGGACAACACCACAGCGGTTGGCCCTTTATTATGGGCCGGTTGTCCAAATTCAATGCACCAAATGGAGTCTTGTTAGACGACTATATAGATAGGCATTTTGGCATCTATAGCAAGAATCCAGGATATAAAGAACCGTGGTATGGCATTGTACATCACCCAGCCACATTGCCTGGGTGTTTGCAAGAAGCCAACACATTATCAAAGATTGTCGATAAGCTTAGTTGGCAGGAATCTGCACCGCATTGCAGGGGCCTTATCTGCTTATCACAGCATTCAGCGGCTCAAGTTGAAATCATCACCGGAATTAAGACTCATTCTCTGTTTCATCCGATTGGAGAACCAAAGTATAAATTCGATTGGGATGAATTCTCTTGGTCGGAAGAAAAGAGGGTGGTACAATGCGGGTTCTACTGTCGCAACACGTTGGCCATTGCTCAACTACCAGCGGTCAGACCATTCATCAAAACGAGACTATGGGATTCTTCTCAACGTTGGATTGTCGCCCAAGAACTACGCCTGCGGAAGTATTACTCCGGCAAACGCCCCTATTTAGGTAAAATCGAGCAGATAGAACGTATTGGTAATGACGAGTATGACCGATTACTATCAAGTAGTGTTGTGTTTCTGGAGATCCTGGCGGCATCAGCAAATAACGTAGTTCTTGAATGTATTGTTCGGAATACACCGATCATCGTGAATAGGCTTCCATCCGTTGAAGAATATCTGGGTAAAGACTACCCTTTGTTCTACAACACCATTGGTGAAGCTGCTCAGTGCTTGCATCCAGTTCGGTTAAAAGAAGCACATGACTATCTAGTTGCGATGGATAAGAGTCGATTCAGAGTTTCACGGTTCGTTACAGACCTATTTCAAATCATAAGAGAAACGATATGAGCCCAGATAAGCCGACGATTGATCCAGTGCAATTAGTTAATTTGGATCAATTGCGGGTCATCCACTTCCCACACCCAGTACTAATGGCACAATGCGGAGAGGTGACGCGGGTAGACGCTCAGCTTCGTGATTGGATCTCTCAGATGCAAGCTTTAGTCGCTCAAAACGAGGGCCTGGGCTTAGCTGCCAATCAAGTGGGATTGCCATATCGTATCTTCGTCACGCAAGACGAGGTTTACATCAATCCAGTCGTGAAAAACATGACAGGTGGTTGGACTGAACACCCTGAGGGTTGTTTGAGCCTGCCGGGTGTATACATTAACGTCAAGCGGCACAAGAAGGTCAAATTGCAGGCGTACAATCTGCAAGGAGAAGAGATCAACGTTACTGTGTCTGGAATGAAGGCACGTGTAGTTCAACATGAGGTTGATCATCTCAACGGTTTGATGTTTTTTAATCGTGTCGATCCAGATCTCTACATGAACCTTGGCATGGTAGCTAAGATTGGTGTTCTTGAGGATGACTTTGCCAAGCTTTTGGCATCTGGAGATTACGATGTTCAGGCTGAGATGGAACAGCAGATGCAGTTAAGACTGGCACGTACAGATTGGAAGCCAGATGAAACAAAATCGACACCTGACGAATCGGCAGAAGAGCCAGCAGCCGAAGAAGTCGAAGTTTTGGTGCCCTAGGTGCGACATGAACCTAGTGGGTCAATGGGGTAAATGCCGCGTTTGTGGTTGGAAATCTGAAGGTAAAACGAAAAATGCGTAGTTATTTAGATCTTCTACGAGACGTCCGTGATAATGGAGAATCCCACGATGACCGCACTGGTGTTGGGACTCTTTCAGTGTTTGGCCGACAATTTCGTCACTCCATGGCTGACGGATTTCCGTTGCTGACCACTAAGAAAATGCCACTTCGATGGATCTTCGAAGAATTGCGGTGGTTTCTAAGTGGTTCTACGGATGAAAGAGTACTGCGTGCAGAGAACGTAGACATTTGGAAGGAATGGGCTACCGAAGAGCAGTGTGCCAAATTCGGTCGCTACGAGGGTGACCTAGGACCAGTGTATGGTAGTCTTTGGCGTGAATTCCCAGTCGGGAATAGCCCCGGTGACACGTTTGAAGATACAGAAGGGAACGTGTGGCCAGCCCCAATTGGTAAACCTGAGACATGCGACCAGATTCAGACTCTAATCGCTGATATATTTCAGAGCCCAAATTCACGTCGTCTTATCGTTTCTGGTTGGCATCCATTCTTCCAGAAACGTGTTGCGTTACCGCCGTGTCATACGCTATGGCAATGTAAGGTACACAATGATAAGTCTATTAGCCTGCAGCTTTACGCTCGCTCGATAGACATTTTCCTCGGTTTGCCATTTAATATCGCTAGCTATGCACTTTTGTTGACGCTAATAGGCAAGGCGACCAATCTAAAACCACGTGATCTGATCATTTCATTTGGCGATCTGCATGTCTACAAGAATCATCTTGAGCAGGTTGATGAGCAGTTATCGAGAGATCCTTGCCCGCTGCCTACCATTGAGGTGTCAGACCGTCTAAACGGCAAGGGAATGGATGCTCTGCTTGGGTATCAGTGGAAAGATATCAAGCTTCTGAATTATAATCCACAAGCTAAGATTTCAGCCCCAGTGGCTGTTTAGCGGATGCCGTTAGACTTCTCTTGAGTTGCTATAACTATCAAGCGTAGTTTTCTGGCTAAGGTTGGAGGCATAGCTCCACCAGCTACTATCTCTTTGAGCATGGATTCTAGAGCTTGAGCCTGATGGATAAGACCGTTGTTGATAATTAATTCAATATCCTGTTTAGTCAGTGTTAGGGCATATTTAACCCACCTGGCATACAGGTCATTACCTGGTCTAATGGCGACTAACTCTTTGAGGTAAGGCTGATCCATAACATATCTTTGTAGAAGACAAAATTAGGTTATCATATTACCCGTCCTGGGGTCTTGACCTAATAATGCCCGAATCATTCAAGTCTGACGCAGCATTCACCGTCTTCACCGATCACGTATTTACTTTCCTAGATGTCTCGTTTGCCATCACCCTCGGGAGATATATCCTGGACAATGGGGCGGAAAATAAGGCACTACTAGCTTTTGCACATAAGCTCCTGACGCTAGAACAGGCTACCGATGAAGAGGATGCTGAATAAGGCGACGGTTTTCGCCTTGCTTTATTTGGCTTGGAAAGGTATATTCTCCCACGTCGGAACGGGGATTCAGGCTGGCTTATTTGCTTTCTGCCTTTTGATAATCCTCGTGATGCTACTCGTTGATACGAGCGAAGACGATGCGGACGACGTTTCCGGGTGATGGTGGCAATACATGGTATGTTGACGTTGCTGCTGGAACAACCACCGGTACCGATCATATCCGCTCGGGCAAGATTCTACTAGGGAAAGGCAACCAGGATGCCTTTAAGATCGCAGCCTCTAAACATTGTGTTGTTGGAGTAATCTGCGACGGATGCGGCAGTGGCCCGCATAGCGAGGTCGGTTCCAATCTGGCAGCCAATCTAATTACCGATTCGATCTTACGGCATTTCGAGCGTTTCGGTCTGACGGACCAGCTTTTGAAACAAGTAGAAATGGACGTCTTATCCAGAATCGACGATTTGGCGTCCCATTTCCCTGGTTCATATTCCCAGAACATCAACGATTATTTTCTATTCACGACGGTTCTGGCCATTATTGACCATCAAGGGAATACCTACCATGACATGATTGGTGATGGATGCTTACTCACTCCGGACATGAAGACTCTATTTCGGTCATCTTATCCGAATAATGAACCACCATACTTGGCTTATAATTTGGTCAAGTCTTCTATCAATCAGAGTAGTCTCCATTTCAGAGCTCCCATAGACGGGGAGTGCTTAACTAATTTTATTATTGGCTCTGATGGCGTGGAAAAACTGGAGGATATGGGGCAACCTCTGGAACAATTCTACGAAGATAAGTATTTCGTGAATGATCAAGCTGTAAGTCGTCGTTTACTTACGTTGAATGCTGAAATGACCAAAGTGGAAGATGGTAGGATTGTTCGCCACTCTGGAAAATTGACCGACGACACTACTCTTATTGCGTTTCGTCGCTACTAGTAAGGATAACGATGGCAACGTTCTATCTTGATGGCGTTAAATATGAAGCCACCAAGAAAATCGGCGAAGGTGGAGAGGCACGTGTCTTCCTCTGCAAAGAGGGAGCGGTAAAGCTATACCACAAACCCGGTGATGCAGCCCTTGGCGGCGACACATCACAAGATGCCCGTAATCGTCAAGGTGCGGCCCATCGTCTGCAGACGTTCCCCATTAAATTGTCGAAGTTTCCCAAGGGCCTAGATAAGCACATTATCGGACCTAAAAAGCTGGCGACGAACAAAGCCGGAGAACCGATTGGATACTTGATGGATTCTGTCGGACAGGCAGAAGTTATCAAGCGTCTTAGTGATCCTGATTACAGGTCGCAGAATGACATCAAGACTGAAGACGTCTTCGAATGCTTCTCCAAACTTCACGGCTTGTTAGCCAATCTACACACAAACAAAGTTGTGATCGGCGATAATAATGACCTCAATACATTGATCGACGCCGATCTGCAACCGTATCTCATTGATGCAGACAGCTTCCAATTTGGGGGCTATATCTGCTCAAGCTTTACACAGCGGTTTGCTGATCCACTCCTGTGTGATAAGAGCAAATCGTCTTTGTTGCTAACGCAACAGTATAACGTTGGTTCCGATTGGTATGCTTTTGTACTGCAGCTTATCCAATCTATCTTGTATGTATCGCCCTATGATGGAGTCTACATTCCAAAGGGTAACGCTCCTAAATGTGTTCATGATGCTAGACCGCTGCATCGGATCACGATTTTCAAGCCTCATGTTAAATATCCGAAATTCGCGTTGAAGCTAATCGATCCGAAGACGCTGCCGGATGATTTGATGCATGAGTTCGATCTTGTACTGCATCACGACAAACGTGAAGAGTTCCCACTTAAGTTGTTGGGACAGCAACAAAAGCAGGTTGGTGTACCGATGGCTGTCGTCCAATCTCGCACGGTTTTTCACGGCACAGCTTCTTACGAGAAATTGTTTGAGACTGATGGCGTCATCTTGAACAGTTCATTCACTAATGGTAAGCTTCGATACCTTTACCATGCGAACGATGAACTAAAGAGAGAGGATGGCACAGTCGTTCTTCGTGGTTCCTTAATTAAGAACGCTCGATACAGAATATCTGGCAATCACACTTGTGTCGCTTCGAAGAATCGTCTATTGACGTGGTTTGGCGATACTATGGGGACTAGTTTGCAAGTCGACACCTATGGTATTCTTCCTTGCTATGATACTAATTCCAAATCACGTTTCTGGATTCAGGGTGGCAGACTCGTTGCCGATAATTTCGACGACCGTGTGCGGATGATAGGGTCGGTTGTCCAGAACCAGTCTATGTTTTGGGTTGGTGAGGAATTTGGATTTGGGATGTATTTCGCTGGTGAGTTGCAAGAATTCTTCGTATTTGAAACGAATGGAATCATTAGGGATGGCCTGAAAGTCCCACGTATCAAGGGTAATATCTTCGATGCAACGTGTGTCTTTAGTGACAAGCATGCGTGGTTTTTCGTTGCTGTGAAAGACGGGAATGATTACGTTCATAGGTGTACTATGTTGGATCGTACTGGTAACGTCTTAGCACAGTCAGAAACACGGGCAGGCGATGATAGTTGGCTCGGGAAGATTCGTGGTAAGTGTCCAATTTCTGGATACTTATTCACGGCGACGGATGATGCTATAATGCGTGTACAACCATCAGGTGGTGGGTATGCGTTGAAAGAATTCCCAGATGCCGAAAAGTTCGTGGACTCAAACCTGACACTCTTGCCGGCCAAGACTGGCTTGCATCTAGTGGGTCCAAAAGAGATTGGGCTTTTACAGATTTCTTAGGAGAAAACATGAGTGTAACCGCAGCAGTCCCGAAGACTCTTCCGTTGGCGTTGAATCAAACGCCGGAGATTTGTGGCGAGATCTATCAACCGGATTACGCCAAGGTCACGACGCTCGCTCGCAAGTGGGCGGCGGACAACAAAATCAAGCCAGCCGCCACCGATAAGACAAAGGTGGGTGTCTTGATGATCGACGTACAAGTCGATTTCTGCGTTGGTGTCGATCCGCTTGCTGATTTGGCTCAAGATCTGGCCAAGTCAGTGCCGTCCAATCTCAAGAAAGCATTCGAATCGAGGTTCGGTGCCCCCGGCGTTCCGCGTGGTTCACTCTACGTTCGCGGTGCCGAAGGTGATACCTCGCGTCTGTGCAATTTCATTCAGCACAACGCTGATGTAATCACCACTCTTGTGGCGACCCTGGACACGCACAAGACGGTTCAGATCTTCTACGAGTCGTTCCTCGTCGCTGGTACGGAACACACTGATCCGATTACTGGCGTTCAGTATTCGGTAGGTGACCATCCGAAGCCTTACACCAGCGTTTCGTTGGCTCAGATCAAGGATGGCACTTGGGAGCTCTGTCCTTCCGTTGCTCACGCGGCGTTCGGTGACTCAGGTAAGCATTTGGCAGTGTCGCAGCATCTACTGCATTATTGCGAAACGCTGGAAAAGGCCGGGAAGTACAGCTTGTTCATCTGGCCGTATCACACGATGTTGGGTTCGCCCGGTCATTCGTTGGTTCCGGCTCTAGCGGAAGTCTGCCACTTGCACGATATCGCTCGTGGTTCGCAGACGCAGCACGCCATCAAGGGCGGCAATCCCATGACGGAGAATTATTCCCCGTTCTGTCCGGAAGTGACGACGTCTGGCGGCGTGCAGATCGCTCAACGTGAGACGCGGTATTTGGACTTGTTGTTGTCGCATGATTACGTGATCATCGCGGGGCAAGCCAAGTCCCACTGCGTCAAGTGGGCTATCGACGACATGCTTGAATACATCCTCAAGCAAGATGCGAATTTGGCGAAGAAGGTCTATCTGATGGAGGATGCGACCAGTCCGGTTGTGATCGTCCCCGGTCAGAAGGGCCTCGATTTTACGGATGAGGCAGACGAGGCGTTCGCCCGGTTCAAGGCGGCTGGCATGCACGTCATTAAGTCGACGGCTAACCTCCGCGAAATGTTCAACATCTGATCCGATTTCGGTTCAACTTCATATTCTTTGGAAGGAAATTTCAATGAGTTCTGTAGCAGACGCTCAATCGTTGTTCGCTCAAGCACATGAGGATGATGTTCTTGGCATGGACGCCATGTCGGCATTGAACAACATTCAAGACCTTGGGGCCTGTATCAACGGTGCTCTTGGGGCACCGGCTGACCAACTGCAGTCGTCAGAAGTGGTACTCGTTTCGATTTTGGCTGACGACAGCTATTCGATTAAGGCTAGCGGATTGCGTGAGGCTATTCGTGATGGCCATAACTCTGTGATCGAGGCATTGGTCGACAGCAAGTCGAAGACGAGCATTCAGTTCTTCAGCCGCTTGCTCAATGGCAGCATCATTCAGCCATACGGGCCGCTTGAGTACGCCACTATGTTGGACAATGCGAACTATGACCCTAACCTCGGTACGCCGTTGTACGACGCGACCATCGAGTTTTTGGGTGCGATCATCGCCAAGTCTCAGGAATATGCTGACAACGGTATTCCTTGCCGCACTGTTAGCCTTATCCAGACTGATGGTTTCGATCAGGGTTCGCGGCATTCGACAGCCAAGAATTGCGAAGCCCTGATTCGGGACATGCGGAAGCAAGAAACGCATATTGTGTGCGGTTTTGGCGTGGAAGATGAACACGGCACCAATGGCTTCAGCGGTGGCCGCAAGGTTAAGGACGTGTTCACTTCTATGGGCATTCCCGAAGAATGGGTCATGGAAGCCAAAAAGCTGAAGCCGGATGGCACGCTACGGACTCCGGAAGAGTTCAAGAGCGAGATCCGCCGCATGTTCCAGGTCTTCAGCCAGTCGGCCATTCGTGCGAGTCAGAACGCTGCGTCGTTCTCTCAGCAAGCATTAGGTGGATTGGGACTCTAATACCATCCTCCGGAATTGGGCGAGCGTGCGTCCTTCACACTCAGCCTAACGTTAACGATGCTCCAGAATGGTTAGATGGCAACCCTATGTAAAGTTGCGGCATTGACGATCGAGGGCTGAAGCTCGAACGATAAAATCGTCCTGATTTCGGCGTGTACCCCGGCTCTCGCGGACAAGAGCCGGGGTACTGTCTTATGGGGTCCAAAGATTACCCTCGAACCGAACCGGTTCGGAATTCAAGAAGGCATCAACTAGGATTACCTCGACTCCTGCTTCTTTGAACATCTGATCTGCAATGGCTATTTCATGTAGCCATTTGTCATCTTTACGCACTTTGGCTCTGATTCCTTCATGGCCAACAAGTGTCTTAATGCCAGATCGAATAATGGCACGGGCACAATCCGAGCAGGCTGACCAAGGGCAATACATGGTCAAACCATTGGTCGGATTGCCACGTTTAGCTGCATCATAAACTGCACTACGCTCAGCGTGCTCAATGAACTTGTACTTTAGGGGGCGTTCCCAGCGATCATCCGACTCAATTACCCCCTCTGGGAACACGTTGCAGCCTTCACCGATAATTCTGTCACTTTCATCGACAATTACAGCCCCATTTTGAGTTGATGGGTCTGGGCTCTTGGCTGCTAAAGTGTAAGCAGCTTTCAGGAATTTGATGTGGCGTACGATGTCTGACATAACTGCTCCAAAATAGAGGTGCAGTTTTAGTTACTAGCCTCTGCCGCATCGCACGCCAGGTTTGGTGGTCGTTATATGGACGTTCATCACGAAATCTTCTTGAGTGATGAATAATCCGTCTGGGCATGAAAACGTCAATTGTTCATCGCCAAAAACGTCTGGGATGCTGTACTTACCGTATGATTCTTTGTGCAGTATCGTAGCCGGATTGTAATTATTACTGCCGTCTACTATTAGTCTGTCACAGCAGATACCGCATGGAACGGCCCGCTTGGCGGTATCTAAGTGTATCAAAACGATGTTGGCAATATTGGTTATATGCCAGTCGTCACGCCATTTGAATGCTACAGCGTTTGGCGTTATTTGAGGTAGGTCGGTAGTATTCAAATCTGTATAGATGGCGACATTGTCGTAGGAAATGTCGGAAGTCAGTACGATCTTGGCTGCGTTAAACATGTTGTCGCCCTAGTGTAATATATTGTATGACGGCTCTACCTTCTAATTTAGCTTTCGATGGCCAGACCTTTATAGATGCTTACCGCGTCAAATGGTCTTGGGATGCCGAAAGCCAGCTTTGGTTCAAGATTGGACCAGCAGATACAATCCCCCTAGCTGACGAAGATAACATAGGTCTACTGAGTGCAGCCGGAAAGACTGCTCTTGATGCCACCGGTACGGCTAGCGGTGGCTTCGGATTCATGACCGGACTCGGTATGGTGTCTGGCGACATCACCCTACGGAGCGAAAGCTTTGACATAACCCCCATCGACAAGAGGGGAGACGTCTTAGAGGTATCCGGTGTCGTTTCAATGGATGACGGTGGATCATCAGGATTCGAAATATCCATCAGTGCCTCATATCTTCGATCTCTCTGTGTCGAATTTATCGCACCTCCAGGTCCAATAGGCAAAGACGGTGAAACTGGGGACAAGGGCCTTGATGGATTCAATAACAGCCCGATTGGCTTGCAAGGAATACCCGGATTTGATGCCACAGAGTTCAAGGATTTCACTGGCATTAAACTACTGGATTTGGATGACCTTTACCCTGAAGCCATCGTAGATGTGGAATTAGACACGGCTGGTAATTTCTTGACATGTACCAAAGCCATCTTAAACATTCCTGATCATGTTACGCCAGCCGAGCAATTAAACCCGACTCCTATCACACGACAGTTGCTATTCCAGTTAGGAGAGGGGGATTGCAAATCGACTATGGATGACTGGGTCATTAAGGCTCCAGCCTCTGACCCTTTATACGATAATCCAGACGTTTATCTTCTGAAAACACCAGATTCAGTTGAGATTGGTGACGTAATTGACGTTGAACCGGTAAAACTATCAGAATTTATTACCGGCGTGACCAATTACTACAAAGAGAATCTCATCAAGTGCGACACTGCTTGGCAGAAGATGGCACGAGATTTTATATCCACTAAGGATGGTCTGGCTAGAGACGCATTGAGTAACTTGGCTCAGAAATTAGCTGAATGCGAATTCTCACGGCCTCTTGATTTCTGCCTTGGTGTGAAGATGCCATCACCATCTCCGTCGATTTCTCCTTCTATTTCGGCATCGCCAAGTAGTTCTTTGGCACCTAGTGCGTCTCCATCGCCATCTCCGGCTGATATCTTACGTAACACGGTCATTCTCTGTATCTATGATGAATCAGATCCGTACTATACTGAGGCTACTGCCGCTTACGAGGCAGATTTAGAGATCTGGAATAATTGGATACAAAGACTGGGTGAATCCGGTTTATTTAAGGTTCGTGCTGGTATTTTGCAACCTAGTACGTATCTTCCTGCCTCCACTTCGACGTATCTCGACACGAAACATCTGTACTGTAAGGATAGTGGCTGTGATTTGCCGCGAGATAGCGATAGAACCAAAATTGACATTATTCAATTTAGAGACAATGTCGTCATTAACTCACCAGACCCAAACAGAGTTACTCCAGATCGGATTGTAGAAGCTGTCGATAGAATTTGTCGTGGTGGGTATGCCCCAACCACGTTGATATTCATTTTGGACGATTCCAATTCTCTCAATATAATTGAGAATTATGGTGGGCCTCCTAGCACAACTGGCGGTGACCCTCCCCACTTGGCTGTAGCTAAGAGCAGATTACGTACACGTTATCCAGGTCTTAATATTTTGGATAACATCGAGACAACCCAGCTAGAAAATTGGCTGGAAAAGATGAAAACAGCCATTGATGCTATTATGGCGTCGTTAGGCGTGAATGTGCCGTGACGAACACAGAACAGTTAGCTGGAGCTATCTTCGGTCCAGATTACTTTAGCGTTAAGCTAGAAGAAATAGGATTGTTTGATGTAGCTGCCAATAGAAAACCGGTTGAAGTCAAGAAACGTGGAGTCATTGACCTTCCTCCAGGCGGATATGTCCTTAGATATTCTTCTGGGGAATACCTAGTTGCTGGCCAGACGACAACAATTGTTGGTGGCAAGCATGGTCTGAAGATAAAATGGAAACCAGCGACCGGACAATCTTGGGAAGAATTACCATTCCCGGATATTAGACCACGAGCCGCTGGTTTTTCCGCTGGCTGGGATGCAAGCCACCTGATGTCCATAGAATTTGGCCACCCAAGTCACTTGATTCTAGAGCCACCATCGTACAATTCTGCGGTCGGAACAGTAAAAATTCGAATCATACGATTTATCCCTAAGTTTCTCGGTTAGAATATGCCAAACGATTTCCCAACCAATCCAGTGCCGGGCGAAACGATTGAGATCCAACCGGGTCAATATTTCGTCTACAGTGCCGTCACAAATGCTTGGACAGAACTTGAGGGTAATGTAAATCCGCCGTTGGCTACGCCAATCATTGCCGGTTTAATGACTAGCGATGATTATAACAAGCTCAACGAAATGATTCTACCTCCACCGCAGACTACATTAAAGTCAGAAGACTACAATGCCACGTTTGCGAGTGGTGTAATTACTATCTCAACAGCAGACCAAGCAATTAGCGATACTAAGAATGGAGAATTCGTTAATGTAGATGGCAAAGCCAAGTTAATGAACGTGGCTGCCGGCATAGATGGAGACACCGCCGAAGAAGTTGCCAGAACTCTACACCATCAAGCGTACTCGTTTGACGTCTCTTTGGACGTTGGTAACATTTATGAGTACTTGGTGAACAACAATAAGTACAGAGTCATCGCCAAGACAGGGAAGCAGGGTAAAAGGGGTGAAACAGGTGCCTCTGGAGAGAACCTGCTAAAGCACGGCCCTGATGGGTTACCTGGATTGCCGGGATTGAACGCTACCATCCCTATTAATCTGTCTGCAGATCCTATCCCATATGCCAAAAGGACCAAGGATAGACGGGCGATTATTGATATCTCCACGGAGGAAGTAAACGAAGATGAGAACTACCTTGTAGTTACAAGAGCTGTGATTGGTAATCCAGATGCTGCCCCGGATAAGGTTAAGATCAGTAGCTTAACCAACTCGAAGTGGGTTGCTGTCATTCCATCAGATCTCACCAAGAGCGGGCCACGAAATACAACTACGTGCAGCATCTATAATGGACAAGTTTACTACCTAGACCTAGAGCCGATTCTACAGTCTATCAAGAATGAATATCTCCGAGAGGTTGAAATTCTCAGGGATGGAATCGAGCGTGTCGTGTCTTGGTGGCTTAACGTTATGTCTGGCAAGTTCGACGAGCAGAAAGCTGCTTTGTGCTGTGCTCTAGAATATTGTAAGTCTCGTACACGAAATGCGGAACTGCGGAAGTATATCGAGACCACTCGCATTAACGCTGCTGGATTTGGTGGTCAGGTCATTATGGAGCCGAACCCTCGTGAGAGCACGGCTGTAGATCTGGCCACTACGGTCATGCAGACCGTTTGTGGTACCGGGTTTGGATCATCTAGAAATGGCTTACCAACTAACGCTGATCCAGTTGGTGCGTCCGCTTGCGTACCAGTGCTGACTATCGTTAATGGTCGCCCATATAAGTATAACGAGTGTCCTGCTGGATTCACTCCGCGTTCAGTATATCGTGCATCTCGTCAAAATCAGTTCAGTAGTCGTTCTGTTTCAGGTGATTTTGAAACGTTTGAAGCAAATAGCCTAGCGGCATTAAGTGAGTCCCCTAAGCAAATTGGCTCTAAAATTGCTATCAAGAATGACGAGGGGTCTATTGAGTTATTCAAGCCATTAGATCTATTGCAGAAACCTAACAATCGCGTCTTAAACTTGGATCAACCGGAGCAGGCCGATTTACTACAAATGGTCCGCACTATGGGCTCGGTTCAAGATACGATTGATAGAGTGAGCATTGAATTGCAGACCATTTGCACATCAACTGCAAACATTAATGTTCATTTGGTTAGTGAGTTTGGTGAAATACCATCTGGTAATGGTATTGTGCGTAGGCAGTACAGTGCTAAAACGGGTCACCAGATTTTCCGTTACAATGAGGAATTGGTGCCAGATGTGCATCATGTGTGTATTATCAACAATGGTCCAAAGACTGGGCCGTTCAAGCTTGTTATCGCCACACAGAATGGCATTATCACGCAGGGTATAGGTGCCGGTTGGAAGCCAGAATTCATTAAGACGTCTCGTCTTGCTGATGGCGAATATTCTCTAGCTGCGAATACGTTGTTAGAGCATGATGGTCTTGATGAGGGGCAGAAATTTTGGCTGAGAATTAAGGTTATCGCTGATCCTACGTTACCTGAGCCATATTCATCTAATTGTGGAGCCGTAGGTCCACGGATTTCTCCAATTGACAATAGGGTATGTGCTGAGTTGCCAATGTCTGCTGGCAATCCTTTATTGCGGGAGACAAGAACCGAGGGCCGTGGCGGCATAATCCATGATTGGAACACCTCTAATTTCGGATCTAAAGTTGTTCCTGATGCTATTAGCGGCACTGTTGGTGGGCGATTTGCCGCTATGGGTAGTATCGTTTTGTGCCGCGTGTCTGGCGGTAGTTATACTGGTGGCTTTAATTATGCTAGGAGAAGCTGTCAGGTCATCATAGAGCAAGAGTCATCGTTGAATATCACGAAGTGCTCTCCGTTACGTCCACCGCAGCTTGTGACTTCTGTGGAGGCTACCGGTTCGTTGTCGTTCCGATGCACTTTGTTGGTGTGGAGTGACGCAGATTGCAATGGGGCGGCTGAGGAATTTAGCACGGTGGTGTCCGTGTCTCCTGATTCTGAGTTCGGTTTGTCGGGTGTTTGGACATTAAACGATAATCATTTGGTCCCATTTGAGTTTAGTGGTGTTCCTAATGATTCTGCTGTTCTTAACTTGCACGATAAGACTGGGTACACTGTCGTTCTCGATCCTAAGAATCAAGACTTTGCTAAGATAACGACTATTGATTTGCCACGTGGGTCGTATGTTGCTGCGATTACTGATTGTTGTTTGAAGGTTGGGTCACAGTTTACTGGGTATGTGAAGATTACTCATCGTGATGCCAATGGTCCGATAATTAGATCGATGCCTGATTATGGTCTTCTAGATGATCAAGAGCAGGCTTCTTCTCTGTACAAGGGAATGACTACGCAGATTACTCACATTGGTGGTCCTGTTTCTGTCGAGTTGGGCCAGCCGATGTTTGGTGATACTAGTGGATCTATTAGTGTAACGTTCACTAAGGCTGATATGTCGACCGCGAGCGTTGTTACAGAGGAAGCGACGGTCGTTGATTGTGTCCTACATCATAAAGAATTGGATTATTTGAAGTCTGTGTGGGCTAGTGGTGAGTGCAGTGGTTTGGTGGCTGATATTAAGGGTCAAGATTACATTATCATGACTGTTGATTCATCGATCGGCTGCCTTACCAGATCGACAGCTATTGCGTGGCCGACATTTAATGGCATTGATATGGTTGCCGTACCTAAATCTGGGTCGGTGCCATTCAAGATTGATGAGACGTTGTCGCAAGCTTTCTTGGATGATAAGGCTGCTGGTCGGTTCATTTCGCCGGTTGGCGATTATCAGGCTATTGAGACAGTCATGTTTCCTGCTATATGAAAATAAAGACTAACGAATTCTGCCATTTGTCTTCTGTCCCTGCGTTCCAGTCTTGGCTGTTCGCTATGGATGCTGGTTTGCATACGTCCTTGAAGAATCATCTTCGTCAGGGGAAGGGATGTGCTGCAAATCGGGCCAAGATGATTGAGATCTTGAGTAAATTGTTGGAGAGTCCCGATAGTAGTAAGAAGCTGCAGATCTTTTTATCGTCTCAATTTCCGCATATGATTGAACGATCGGTCGTTCAGGACCCTCCGAATCTCAAGAACAAGCATAAGGTGTTTGAGCATTATGACCCAAGCTTGAACACTATCCCTAGACGTCGAATTATTACTAAGATAGAGGCTGCTGAGGCTGGTGCTGATTTCAACACCTTTGTTAATGATTTCTGTAGCCTTCAGGTGGTGGCAAAGCACATTATAATCGATGATAGGGCATACATCGAGTACCTACCACCAGAATTGGATTATCTCAGAGATGAGATCCCAGAGAAAAATTGGCAAGTCCCTAGATATAATAGTGTCAATTGACTCAAAAATATCTAAGAGCATAGTCCCAACGTATAATCCCGAGAGGAAGTAATAATGGCTCGTCCACGTCGTTCACGTAGAAATCTTAACGAAACTGTTCAAGACAGTAGCGGTGTCGGTTCCAATCTTGGAATGACAGAAATCGGTAACCTCGGTCTACTTGGTGGCAGCCAGAAGAATACCGGTGGTATGCACGAATTCCTGAATGGTGGCGATGGATTCACTAATCCTGGTGCTACCAAGCCAGATGATGGTATCCAGACTTCTGGCAGCCGCGATCTTACTACCTCCCTCAATTATGATGGTGGGATGTGGGAAGCCGAGCAAGAAACCAAGCCAGGTTCGCCTGACGATGGATTCTTGAAGGACATGGGCGGTGCTGGTTCTAACCTCGGTCAAAATGACAAGATCAAGAACACCGGTTCCCATATGGAGCCAGTTAGCTTCAAGGTAGCCGAGACGGTTGCCGCTGAAGGCTGGGACCGTGACGTTATTGCCAACCTCATGGAAGGTAACGACATTAACATTCAAGAGACATTCGATGGCTATGCTCGCCAGTGCGATATGCTCTGCTTGGAAGACTTCCGCCAAGTGGCTAACGCCTATTTCGGCACGGCTGACATTTCTTCAGCTATGTTCGAGACTCTGCTTGAGAACAATCGTGAATTCTTGTTTGACGTTCGCAACGATGCCCAAGGCACTTATTATGTGCGTACGCCAATTTCGGAGGCTGGGGGTCCTTCTCTAAACCCTTTTAAGGCAACCTCGGAGATCTTAGGCGGCGGAAAGCCGCTTGGTCGTCCGGGGGTTAATACCGGTATTGGCGACGAGTTCGGCGACGAATTCAGCGGTGGCAATGAGTTCGACATGGGTGGAGTTGGTGAGTTCGGAGACGAATTCGGTGACGAGCTCAGTGGCGGGCTAGAGGATGTTGGTGGTGAGCTTGGCGGTATTGGTGGTGGAACCATGGGTGCTGCCGCTGGCGGTGCTGTTGGTGGTCCAGCCGGTGCTGCCGTTGGCGGTGCTCTTGGTAGTGCAGCCGGAAGCATGGCTGGCAAGATGGCTGGTGGCTCCGCTGGTGACACTGCCATGACTGCCTTCCACTCGGACGACGATGAAGAAGGATTCGAGGAAGAAGGTCCGATGGGCATGGGCGGTGCGGCTATGGGTATGCGTGAGAGCCTGGAAAACGGACTCGACGATGAAGCCAGTGCCGATTCTCATGGATACTACACTTCTGACGCCACGAAGAAGGGCGAGGGGAAGATCGGCAATAGTGTCAAGGGTGTCGAAACCCACGAGAGCAAGAACGCCAAGCCTAAGGATGGCATTACGAAGGATCACAAGGGCATGACCGGCGATCTTGGCGAGAATGACAAGGTCACCAATAAGGGTGGCGGTTGGGAGAAGTTGAAGGGTGGCGGCTCCGATATGAAGGAGAACGTCGCTGCCATGGGTCGTCGTGCTAAGGCTTCTATTCAAGAGTCTTGCAGCAACCTGCGTACTCCTGGTCGTTATAAGATGACCTTCGATGTCTGCTCTCCTGGTGTTAAGCCAAATCGCTACATGCACTTGGCCGAGGCACTTGTGGATCTTGAGGAATTGATCCAAGCTTACGGTGTTGATGGACCTCACTTGAAGGTGAATTTCCACGGTAATGGACAGATTGTCGAGAGTGCTGTGGTTAAGACCGGTACTATTCGTCGTCGTGATCCAATCATTGCTGAGAATCGTGTCGTTTTCCGTCGTTCGGAAGTGGCTCGTGACTTCGCTGATCAGATTGCCGGCACCGGTTCCAAGTGTTTGGTCAGTGCTCACCCTTGGGGTGCGGCGGTTAAGGGAGAGTTCGATTGGGCTAAGGCTTGCACTGCTTTCCAAGGCATTCCGGCCCAAGTTCTCCGTTCGTCGCAAAAGTAACGATGCGGCTAAGTCGTTTGAATTCGGTTCTGTCAGAGAGTGGGGCAAATGCCCCACTCCTGACAGATCTCCGTGTTCTGATAACGATGGTTGATACGAGAGACATCACAGCCGCTCCACCATTGAAGAAGACGGTGGATCTAGCCAGTCGGGTACTTAATAGCCCCGACAATTCTGTCTTACTGAGAATGCTCAGTATTTCTGTCGACCAGATCCTGTCAGCAATTAATTCTGGCAAGATAGCTGGGGAGCCCAAGAACAACGTGGTTAAACGTAACCTAGTATCAAAAGGTATTCCTTGGGTTCATCGTCACGTGAAGACTCAGCTTGGCCATATTAGGTCCAGCTTGATGAACCAAGTTAATCAAATTAGCTAATAATAGCTCTTTGAAGATAAACTATGGCATGTCGTATCGTAGAAGTATCGCTTTCCGCGTATCCAATATGCGAGTCCACACTCGTTAACAAACTGAGTGGGGAGGCACGTAGACTATATTATTACCTTCAAGATGCCAAAAACACGTACGAGAGAACGAGCTTTACTCTAGACGAAATACGAGATTGGCCTGGATACACTAGCTGGCGTGACACACTCGATTTGATGTACGAAGTGGCATCTAGAAATCTCGGTAAAGTAAGTAAAAAAGGATCGAACATCATTTTCACTTTAGGGCCTGCTTAATGTTATTAGGCGATCTAACAACGCTAAACCCGATAGAAGCCAATTTCATTGTAGAACGCAGTGCCCAGACAGCGTATCCACGAGCATCATTCCAGTACGCTAATTATGAAACTGACCCCCGCCCAGACGTGTTGGTTTTAGGTAGGTATAAAGCTGGAACTGGTAATACACTGATTGGAGGAGTAAACCTTAACTACCTCTCCAACGCTCAACAAGAAAGACTACGTGGGCAATTAAAGAGGATCTATTCTAGGGGCAAATTAAGATCACGTTACAGAGCTCTCAAGAAGCTATTGCCCGATGTAGCCCAATATTATAGAACGTATAATCCAGAACACGCCAAGGGCGTAGAGATGGATACGTTCTTGTCGCAATCCACTAAACTGGACAAAAAGACAGGGAAAGTCCAACCAGTGGAGAAGCCAAAGAAGGTCAAAGACCCGGCACAAAGTGCATGGCAATTAAAGCGTCGTTTATACGATCCAGACACTGGGTACCGTACAAAGCCAGAGTACAACCGCGACGACCCTGAAACGACCAAGGAAAAACGGCGTAGATATCGCTCACAGCGTAAACAATTGGACGATCTGGAATATCAAGCTGCTTTAGATAGAGCCGAAGATGAGTCATCCGAACTACCTACAGGCCCAGAAAACGTTGAACCAGATGACATTAACTTAGAGCTAGACAAATTCTCATCAATTATTGATGATGAACCAGAACCAGAACCAGAACCACTAGTAGTTGATCCAGAGCCAGAAGAAGCCAAAGAAGAAAGCAGGGATTATCATTATATCCCAAACATGGGTTATGTCTGGTCCGATTCCAACTCATATATAGCATGGCACCAATTGCCAAGATTCACTTCGTTGCATGAGAGTTCGGGGAGAACCTTGGTAGTCCAAGATCTTATCTCAGAACAAACCATAGTCGATAAGGCTTTCGATCATAGCGTAATGCTCACGGAAGCTGGCTGGGATTATGATCACACGGTTAGATATGAAGTGGTAGATGGCAACCTCAGAATACAATGCAATTCCGACGACGTCGATCTACAGCAAATTCTAGAAGCATTCGTAAGGTCAGACTATTACGAGTTGCTAGTTGCGAATAATCAAAATTAGAAAGAAGCGACTGGAGAAACGTAATGGCCCTACCTAAGATTCCCGATTCTAGTACCCTCGTCGACAAGCAGCTTGTTAATGCAGGCGGTCCGGACGGTTCTATAATTGGCTATCAATATGACCAACAGACCAAAATCCTGCACGCTCGGGAAAGCCAAATTGTCATCCCAAGCTTCCATGGCGTTACCCACATCGGTGAGGACCCAATTCCTTCCGCAACTAGTGATACGCCAGGCTTGATGTCCGCATCGGACAAAGCCAAGCTCGATTCACTGTTACAGACAAGAGTGGGTATCCTCGGATTCCAGGGTGCCGGGTTTGCTAGTGACGGCGGTTGGCTCAACGGCGATATTATCCTGTCAGCGGGCAGTGAGTTCATCAGCCTGGAGAGATTCGGTAACGTTGTTCGGTTTACCGTTGACAACCCAGTGCCGTTTAATTGTGCCTGTGAAGCCTGTGCCCAAATTTACTGGATTCAGGATGAAACGGACGTATCAGCTATTCGCCCACCGACTTGTGCTGGTAAGCTACCGGGCATCAATTCGTATGGCGAAGCAAAGTTCTACCTATTCCCGAAATCTACAGTGGTCGATCTAGCTGATCCAGCAGCTAAATTGAGCACGAAGGGCAATTATCCAGCCCTCATTTTCAAGCGTTATGAAAATAGTGCAACAACTGGTCTTGGCGAATTTCAGCTAACGTTGCAAAGAGACTCAAACAACTTGTCAGAGATGGCAGTTGGTTGGGCCTTCACCCCAGGTGCGTCCGGTGTTGCTGAGTGCCAATGGTACATGGGTACCGACAGTGCTGGCAATCGTATGCGGTTCAACTTGAACCCAAATAGTGACCCAGGACTGCTTGGCGGACTGCTTTACAAGGGCCATTTGTTAACCAAGTCGATGGCCATCATCACTGATTATACACCGCAAACGGTATCAACTAATCAGTACAAGCTTCGTCATTGGGATGTGTATAATGCTACGGCAGTTGGATCAGATTTCACAGCAACTAACTGCTGGGGATATGATGATGCCCTAACTAGCAATAAGGCCATCCGTACCGATAAAGACGCTGGATTACTTGAGATTGGAAGTTTGGTCGATCTCTGGTATTTTGAGATTGGATCTAGCGGTAGCACAAGCATCAAGTCTTATTTCTTCATTAAAGAGCCTACTACACGATCTGGCGTTCTGTGGGATTCTGGAGATGCTGTTGAGTTTGGTGACACGATTTTGGCTCGTGATGAAGATGGTGATGCTACTGACATCACGGCAGAAGATGCGTCGATCACTGTCGATTTGTTCCGTACGTTCGAACGTGATCAATGGGGTCTGACGGGTGTTGATATGCCATTGATCGTTTTCGAGGATGCTGCCACTGGTGGCCCCACGGAGGCTTTGGAGCTAAATCAGGAACACCGTGCGAACGTCGATATCGATCTTCCTGGACTCGTTGTTTCTAATTACGACGGTGGTCAGAATGGCACCGTTGGCAATAATTTCAAGGAACGTCCAGTTTACTTGTGGAATCGTCGCAATCGGTCCAACATTCTGGTGAATATGGAAATTGGTCGTCCTGAAATTGATGGCTATCCTCCATATGACATCTTACTGTCGGCACCTGTTGATAGTTATGATAATGTCTTTATGAGAGTGAAGACAAAGGGCAATTTCATTACGACTACTGGTTATTGGATCGAATTACGTGGTGCCCATTTCCGTGATCTTCCGAATTCTGGAACTATCCGCATCATTGATGGGTCAAATGAAAGCAGGGTCTGGAACTATACCGCGAAAATGGTGTTTGCTGGTGCAGATCAAGACTCTATCGTATTGTCTGGCCCATCACAATATCCAGGTGTAGTTGGTGACGTTGTTGAACTTGTTCATCAGGAGTACAACGGCCCATGCGTACGCCTTGAGTTCATTCGCGATGGGGCTAAGTGGAAGTTGCAGTTCAAGGTTGGTATTCTTGATATGGCTTCACCTTACGAGACTGAAGAAACGAACAGCGAGTATAATGACTTCGTTCGTGATCTGGAGCCGGGTTATGCCGTCAGCAGCATCTACATTCAGGATGCGGCGTTCACTGGTGTGGGCACTCAGCCAGCCGTCAATACAACTGGTTTCGTTTTGTATGATGGTGGTGAGGTTGGCAATGGTGAGTTTTGGAATAATCTAGAGATTATGTATCGTGATGGGCAGGTTTGGATTTGGTGGAATGATTTGCTTATTCCACCTAATTCAAGCTTGAATAGCTTCTTGGACACACCGGTGATTGTCACGACTCCATATTTCCCTGCCACGGCTCCAACTAGGTATGGCAAGTTTGCTATGAGATTATGGCCGGGTGCGAAAGTTCGTAGAGCGAGCGTCAAGGGTCAATTGACTCGTTTCTCCGAATTTTCTCGTGGCCAGCTTGAAATCGCTTAACCAAAAGGGGCGATATGGCTACTAAGGTTGGGCACTGGCCTCTTCAGGATTTTGATAGTTCATCTAGTATCGGAGCAGTTACTGGTGCTGCTGGTACTATCATAGGCGGCAAGACGTCCGCTTTGATGTCTGTAACTGGCCCCAATGCGGCTTTACCACGAGCTCAGAAATTCGGCATCGGTGATTACATCACCATTCCACCGGCTGGGTTCGCTCGTGATTTTGCTCAATTTACCATGATGTGTTGGGCCAGTGTGCCTCCCAACACAGTTCTTGTGCAACATCCTTTAATGATGTTGACAAAAGAGACGTCAGTAAAGTGGCCGCGTGTATCCATGTACGTCACCCGATTGGCTAACTCGCCAATGGGTCAGTTCTCAGCTATAGTCGATAGTGGTGCGGGCAGTACGATCACCCAAGCCTTTACACCGTTTATAGATGTCAGTGGATGGCGGCATTTTGCCATCACTTTGAATTATACAAACGGATCGCTTGGATTTTATGTAGATGGTGTTCTTGTCCATAATTACACATCATTGTCTGGGATAAGCACTACCCCAGATTCTGATCCTCTTCGATTCACGCTCGGTTTCGCTAACATCTTTAATTCGGATAGCCCGCATTACTCTAGTGTCGCAATGGCTGACGCTAGGTTTTATAATGGCATCATGACTCTTAGTGAGATAAATGATGTCATCGTTGAAGAGCCTGAAACGCCGCCAGAATCATCTCCTTCTCCGTCTCCTTCTCCAAACGTTTCAGATCCAGAACCATCACCAACACAGCTATGGTTTACTAATTGGCCAAACGGACATATAGAAAGAGCTGATGTAGGATCGTCTGGTCTTGAGAACAGAGAGATAATTTCAACAGGATACATTGATTTGTATCAAGTTGAAGTAGACAACATCAATGAACAGTTATATTGGACCGCTGATAAGAAGATTTGGCGATCTGATCTTGACGGTTCAAATTCCGATTGGATTATAGAAAAAACCGTAGATGTCATAGGGCTGGTCTTAGACCCAATTAACGGATTTATTTATTATTCAACCCCAACTGAAATAAGGAGGGTTGATTATGATTCTACTGACGATCAACTAGTTACACATGCAGTTGCAACGTCGTTAGCCTTAGACATCTTAGGCGATCAACTTTGTTATGTTGACGCTGAATCATCAAATCCGACCATTACTGTCTACAATCTACGAACTGGAGATGCCAGAGGGTTACCGATCATTGGTCAGATTGGCGGCTTACGGGTGCATCAATGTAGATTGTGGTTCACTGTTGGTGGTTCTGATGAGGCTGGCGTCAAATCATGTGACTTCTTTGGTCAAGACGTTCAGACAGAGATGCTGGATACTAGAGAGTTTCCCAAAGCTCCTAAACAACTTGAAATAGATCACACTGGCATTTATTTAAACACGATTGATGGGCCAGATGAGCAATGGTTTACACCACCAACTTTAGCCGGTTTGCTTACTGGCATCGCTCATGGTATCGTTAAGTCACAAATAGGAGAGGACATTAGTTGGGCCGATTATCTAGCTATTCAAAATGCAGATGATGAAGAAGAACCAACTGACGCTGTAGGCGATGTAACAATATTAAGCTCTGATGAGGTTATTCCAACTCCTGATGCAATAAACAAACTGATCATGATTACGGGTGATCAGTTGAAGTTGCGTGAGGCTGATATCTCTGATACTCCGGTTAATGTTGGCGAGTTAACCTATCCTGTCAGTAACTTGATCTTGGAAGGTGATTTAGCATCGAACATTCAAGGTGTTGTAATTGATCCAAGGCCAGTCAGGGTCGTTGATCTTGAGACAAAGCACATCTATTATGCAGAGAACTTTGATCCAGTTCAGCCTACAGCAAACACGATTCGTAAATCACACTTTGGTGATATCTTCTCCACAGAAGTTGCTAGGACCAGACCAAATCCAGTAGATCTTGCTATTGATGTATCTGAGGGTAAGCTGTACATCCTCACTGAGACTGAAGTAGTTAAAAGCAATTTAGATGGTACTGATCAAGAAGTTTTAATAAACACGGGATTAGGATATTTTGGGCAACAATCCTGTACGTGGGATGCTACGAATAGATTGCTTATTTGGACCGCTGGGCGTGGCGAAGAGTATGGTGTTTATCGTGGTCGGTCGTCATCGGGACGTTGGGTTGTATCTCCTTCCTATACAAGCATCACGGTGCAGCCAAAGGGCGTAGTCGCTGATCCTTTGGTTGGTCACATCTATTGGTGTGATGGTTTAACCGCCACGTTGTTCAGGATGAATTATGATGGAACTGGATTGACTGAGATTGATCTTGTTGATCATATTCCGTTGCATCTGAAGATCGGTGCAACATCTCGTGCCATTTATTGGTCGGAGCCGACTGGCATTTATCGTTCTCAGCTTGATGGGTCTGATATTGAGCTTGTGGTGGAGGATGCAATTCACCACCGGTTTGACGTATTAGAGTAATTCCTTAAATGCAGAACCTTTGTCCCATTTTCTAGATAAACGGTGATGTTCGCATTGTATTAATTCGTCATATAACATGACGGCTTCTTTGCCGGCCACTCTATAATCATAACAACTAATGTACTCCGGCACTAATTCTCCGTTGAATTTCTTCTTGGTTCGTTTGCTGCTGATGGCTCGTTGTTTGTAATTATAAGAAATGAGCTTTTCGTTGATCCATTCTAGCCATAATTTAGAACCGCAAGATATTCCGATGCTTAGAACAGGATATACATATTTCTTTCTTTTAATGTGTTTGATGCTAATTGATCCATCTCCCTCAATATAACCAATTAGCATCTGCATGAATTCTTCTCTAGATAGTTCATTTAGTAAATCGGTTGGTTGGAGAATCAAGCTCTTAGCTGGAACAAGCCCATAATCTCGTAGTTTATCAACATTGGGTTTCGATATAGATAGATCTAATCTTGTGGCATTATTGCGAACCCATAATTCACGATCTTTGTTAATGATGTTCCTGAAGAATTCCAAGATATGCTTATCTGATTTTGTTACAGTCAGATATGTTTTCCAGCCACGTGACCTTCCATTTTGACGGTTATTGTATACGCACCCATCAGATAACATCCAGCCCAACCAATATAGAAACAAATTTCGATCTTCATATAGAAATGACCAATTTGAACGATTCGTATCTTCTGGACGTATTACTAGTTTGCCTTCACGTTTTAAAACATGGGACATGCCTGTTATTGAATAATCATATTCTTTTGCTAATCGTGATACCGAATAGCCGCTATCAAATTTGGCCAGTATTTCAGTTATAGGAACGTTGAACATTTTAGTTGCTTTGAAAGTTCGCATTTTGATGTTATGCTTTTTCAAATGCACATAAACTGTTCTTGGAGTGACATTAAATGTTTTCGCAATACTGATTGCACTAGTGCCGTTCAGATATTGTTCGATCCAGGTTGATTTGTTTATCATACATTATGTTTGAGGGATGCATGAACGCGGGGAAATACGTGATCGTGGAGGGGGGAGACTGTGCAGGCAAATCCACTCTCGTGACTAATCTTGAGAAGCGTTTCCCTGGTTCCATCGCTACTCGTCATCCTGGTGCCACCCCGATAGGGCAACATCTTCGCACGTTGGTTAAGAATCCGGGAGCATTCGGTCCCGATCTGATTTTGAGCCCGGCGTCTGCTCAATTGATCATGATGATTGACCAAATTGAGTTTATCAACCAGCTTCTCCGTCCAAGCTTACGTGCTGGGAAAATGGTGATTGCTGATCGTATCAATTTTATAAGTGCTATCGTTTATGGCATCGCTGAGGGATTGACTGTTGATGACATAGCCAAAATGTTGGCTCTATTACATACGCCTAAGCCTGATAAAATCTTCATCTTAACTCCGCCGTGGGAGACAATTAAGGCACGCCAAACTGGTCGGTCTGGTGATGTTCCTGACCGATTTGAAGATCAAGGCTTTGAATTCATCAAGCGTATTCATGACATTTACCGCACGCTGTTGGATATGCCTAGAGCCAATCAACTTGTGTCCAATTTCGTGGATATTGAGAACGTGGTTTACGTTGATGCCGCTTTGGACCAAGAAGAGTTGGCTGATTTCATTACTTCACAGATCTAGGAGTTATTGTGGTGATCGCTGAGTTGATGTGGACGTATGACAAAGTGATGAACTGGCTGGGACGTCCGCGTCTCGAATGGAAGATCATCGACGAAAATGGGAAGGTCCCCCAGCAGAATCTGGAGACGGATGCTGCATATGACATCTATTCTCTTGTAGATGCTGTGATTATGCCGGTTGGTTCGGTCCTGACTGCTGAAGAAAAGAAGATTGCTCAGGTCCGCACTGGGATCGCTATAACGGCTCCGGTTGGATACTATTTTACCATTGAGGGTCGGTCGGGACTTGGGGTAAAGGAAGATATCGTCCCATTCCGGGGGATCATCGACGCTTGCTACACTGGTGAGCTCATGGTTAAGTTGTTTAATTTCGGGGCTGAGCCTTATTATGTGAAGGCCGGCGACCGTATTGCACAGCTTATTCTCCATCGTTGCGTTCGAAAGCGGAAACTTGATCAAGTTGTCGAATTCAGCTATGATTACAGTCACAGGGGTACGAACGGTTTCGGTTCTTCAGGACGATGATTAAGCAGCTTATAATCAAGCAGTTGTCTGATTGGATAGGTGCTGATTATAAGAAGCTTATAGTTCGTGAGAATGATGATCAGTGGATCGGATTTGCCGATCCAATGTGCGGTCCACATAATCTTGAAACCAAGTACTCGATGGGTCCGTTTCGTGAAATGCGGTTCGCGGCGGTTGAAGACCAGGTTATTGTCAGAGTTGTCGTTGATAGCACTGTGAAGGATATAATCAGTGTTAATTATGCCGACCCACAATTTCTTACCAAATTACAAGCGATAGTTGAGCATGGTAAAATGTGGGCGTCGTTCAAGAAGCCTTATCCAACACCGACAGGAACAGAACTGATATGAATACTGAGTCGGCTATCTATACTGGGCCTCCCTTGGCTGTCGTTTACGGCAGGTTCCAAGACGACAAGGCCGATGGTGTGTGGCTGGATGGGATATTCTTTGGCGGAGTCGGTGAAACTCCGGATGACGCCGACGAGATTGCCAAGTCATGTGTTAGTGGGTGTCGTGGTGGAACTGTCTTTCCAAAGATCATCCCTATCCGTGATGATACTCTCTTGGATGGTGCCATCGCCGAAGCTAAGACGAGGATTTGGAAGATGGAGAAGGAGATGATCGAAAACGAAGACATCCTCCGGAACCAGACAGCCCGCCGAAAATAGTCTCCGAGCTTTCCTTTTGGCTTCTCTTGGCCTCAAACGCCCGACTGGCATCAGAGGGCGTCCTCGGAACGAAAGGCAGAAGAGAGCGTCCTTGCGAGTGTTGAGGATATGGTCGAAAATCCTAACTGCTCATACATTGTACTGATATCAACCAATAATTATTCCGGCAACTTCGAAAGAGAGCTAACGGCTTACGTTACTGGATGTTATGGAGAATGTGAAGTAGGGAAACGGGAAGCAAATGACTTCCTCAACAACGTCGAAGACGATTCCCTATTCACAGAGATAGCCTATTGTATCCACGATGATACCGCGTCCAGACCATGTTCAATATGGCCAAACGCAGATGGGATCTATAATTCTGTCGCTATCTTCTTCAACGACAAGCCATTGCCGGTAGAGATGGCCATAATTAGAGATAGGCTGTCCACCTACAACAGTTTCCGTGCTGGACAAGACAAAGACCCAATTAGTATCAACGGGATTGAACTGGTTAAAGTGAATAAGCCTAGCTATACTTCAATTGGTAGCTGGGACTTAGATAGATAATCACTTCTTGCGTGGATTCTTGGGGATACAGATTAGAGTGCGGTCTGTGCCCCATTCGCATTCCAAGAAGATGGCATCACCGCGAACTTCGACTAGTTTGTCGACCAGTTTCTGGCATTTCTTAATGACTGCAGCTATCGCCGCTCTATATCGTGTGACACCTTTACGCTCCCCTAGTGCTTTGTGGAGCTTATTGTAGTCTTTGAGTAATTGCTCTGATTTCTTTACCGCATCACCACTTGTGATGAAGTAATTCAGTGGCTCGATGATCGGCACATCTTGAGCATTATATCTCGCCGGGTCTACGGTTTCGAGATAATCAGACAGCACTAGACGGAAAGATAGGGGCTTTAACTCGTTGTCGGTGTCAACCATGTGGAGAATCTATCGGGTGGCGTGGACTAGAATATTTACTTAGCTAGAGGTATTACCACTGCTATAAGTTGCATTCCTACCGCCACCACTACCACTAGTCTTCTTCTGCTTGCTATGTCTTGGTGTGGTTGAAGAAATGCCGCCGAACATAGCTTCAATATCGACACCGGCACCCTTTGACAGAGCTATAGCCTTCTCCAGAGATGGAAGACGGGCACCTTCGCCGCTACGAGCCGTCCAACGAGACACCGTTGATGGATCAACGCCAATCGCGTCTGCGATTTCTTCTTGGCTCTTTCCAGAAGCTTCGATAGCACCCTTAACCTGCTGATTACGTGGGTATTTGCTGTGTGATTTCTGGATGCGTTCTTTCTTGCCTTGTGCCTGATCAGATGGTTGCTCTTGTGACTGCATGTCGAACTCCACCAGAGAACGACGCATCTTGTCCCAGTTGCCAACTAACCTAGAGGTGTGCACTTCGGTTGGGGTAACTGGCTTGGCTAGGTCTTCGTTCTGAACTCCGGTCGGGAACAGGGTCGTCATTGAGTCGTTGACGTTGAAGACGACGTACTCGCCACCTGGGATGCCGATGTAGCGGGATGCTAGGGTGGTTATGTTGAGGACCGATCCCTCCGTAAGATGCTTACGGAAAGATGCTTGGGTTGGGAATGCTCCCGGCGTAAGGCGTGATTCGATGACAGAATCAAGGTTCATGTCTGGGATTTGGATAGATGGACCAATTAGTTTGGATTCTAGTTTGGCGATGATAGACTTTGATTTTGCCATGCGATCCTCGTAGATAGGGGTAACTCAGTTATGTTTGATTTCTAAAAGATAATTTGTGCTATTTGTGCGTGAAGCGAGGTGCAACCATGTGGGTGTTTTTTGTTAGCCGATTGAAGGCAGTGAAGGCGGTCATTGCCACCTTGCGTGCCCAGCTTGATGAGTTGGCAGCTCGTATGGTAGAGGTAAATACTTCTGTCTTGTCTTTTATGGTAAAGATCGACGAGGTCATTACACTACTAAAAGATATTAGGGAAGTGCTGTTCCTTATTAGTTTGAAGACCATACCCCCAGGTCCGTTGGGGTACAAAATTGTGGGTGAGATACCCAAAAAAGGAGAAGAAATGGCCGATATCATTGTGTACGATGTGAACCTCCCAGCGTTGGACGTTCCAAACGATGTGGTTAGCCGCGAGCTAACCGTTGTAACTGGCGGTGAGACCACCGTTCATAACGTTGGTCCAGCCGACACCGTCGTTGCTGGATTGCAAGCAGAACAAGATGCCACCGTCGACTTGACCCTGGTCAACATTGACGATTCCGGCAACCGTTCCGGTCCGAGCTTGTTCAGCTTCGTCGCTGTCGACACCATTGCTCCGCCAGTTCCTGGCAACCTTGGTGTGGTCATCGTTGACGAAGTCATCGATCCGTCGCCAGCAGTCTAAGTACGGCACCTATGAGAAGTGACGAGTTTTGGCCCACCCAGAAATGGGTGGGCCAAAACGTAGGTATAGGGAGACGGCAATGTCAGATTTTAATTCCAAAATATCTAAGATCTTACGTGAATTCGATGATGAATACGCAGACCTGGAGGACGCAGATGAATTCACTAATGAAGAACCACCAATGCCTTTGGTTGGGACAAAGCAATTTGGAAATATAGTCGCCACATTACACGATTATTACGGCGACAACGCATTGACGTTCGAGATAGATGGTGGACCAACCATTGGGCTTGGCGATCATGGATTTCCGCAGATTTTGAACCAAGTTTGTCAGATGCTTGGAGCATCGCCAGACGATGGCTACAGACGGATCGACACCATCTCCAGAGTAATCCGTCAAGAAAATAATTGGCCTCCATCAACAGCAGACAGAAAACGGTTATGAAATTAGCTAATCTTAACCTATTTGAAGATCATGAGAAGCCAAAATACAAATCGGCTGTAGCCATAGTTTACTGTCGTGAGAAATACCTATTAGGGCTGTCCAAGAACTCCGGTGATGGACGGCTTAACAAGTGGGTGTTTCCCGGTGGTCGTATCAAGACCGGAGAATCACCGGAAAAGGCTGCCGAGAGAGAAGCAAGAGAAGAAACAGGAGTAACCTGTAAGGCCCGTAAAGGAATAATTACAGATTCATCCAAGAAGGACGTCGCTTTCATCTATTGCAAATCATCCACGTTCCAGACACCAAAGCCAAACAGCGAATTCGCCCAAATCGGCTGGTTTACCCTAGCCGAAATGGATTCACTCAAGCTTTACGGCAACGTGAAGAAGCTAATTTCGAAGACTAAATAGCTCTATACTCTGCTTGGCGACCTCTTGACATTGGTTTATCTGCCATAGTGTCATGCCATGGGCCGAAGCATAATCAAGTTCTGACTCTACGGTTGCACTAAGTTGAACCGGATCGTCAGAACTAATTGTGCACTGCAATCCTTCAGCCAGCATTGTTCGAATTGGATGTGGATCGTGTAAGCCAAGTACGCCGGTGAGATAATTACTGGTTAAGGCTAAATCGAACACCACCCCGGCCTTCCTGGCAATCTTAACGAGCTCTGGTCGCTCAAGAATCTTAATGCCATGAGCGATGTTCGTGACGCCTATCTCACGAATAGCGAATTCAATATTGTCGACTCCACATGCTTCCCCAACATGCATGCGGACCATTTTGCCCATTCTAGTCCAGGGGCGAAGGACTTTTCGACATAACTCCATGTCGAGCTTGGTTTCGTCGCCAACGATATCGATTCCAACTAGCTTGTCGATAGTCTCAGAGGTGAGGAGTTCAAGATATTGCATGTCATAATCTTTAGCCATCGTTTCATACTTCAACGATAGAACTAATCCGACACGCTTTGGTAGGAATTCGTTGAACAAGGAATGAAGGTATTCGATTAGCTCAACTTTAGTCCATGGCATAGTAGCCATATACTTGTTCACTGAGAAATCCATCCAACAATGCTTAATCTGTTCCTTTTTGAGTTCTGCACAGACGTCTTGGATGGAGTGACGTACGAGTTCATACGTCCACGGAATTTCATCAAGAATTGTAAACTTGGACAAGAATGTCTGGAAATCATACCCACTTGTAGTATCGACAATCATCCTTTCTTCGACATCCTGAAGCGTCATTTGGGAGCCAAGACCGGCTAAGACCGACTGAACAAACCGAGGCGTCATCGAGCCACCCAGTCAGAGATGCCGATGCACGTCGTAATAACGACCTTGCATCGGCATCAAGTTTTCCTTATCGTGCACGTTTGCGATCTTTCTTATTTCTTCCGAGTGTCCAATATGGAGTTTCTCGAATTTGCTGTAACAGTGATTCTGTAAGTCTGCGGAGATCCGCTGGCTGCATTAGCTTAACTAATGCTAGTTGTAAAAACAAATGAAGTTTACCGTGTTCACTGACATTAACTAACAAAAGGTTGTTTAAATCGTTGTGGATTTAAGTCTATGTGGTGAACTAATTCATCATTTTTGAGATATCTTCCGAGGTGATTTTCTAATACTAAACGGTGTTCGTAAACATACCCTTGACTATTTGTAAATGGATGATCTGGTGCTGGTAGATATACAGCTCTAATTTCACCATTTTTGACGTCTAGCTTCTTACCTTCCCAGTAGATGCTGTTGAAACCAGAGATCTTAAATCTTGCCACATCTGTCATTGGTACAGCATTGGATCTATATCTATTGTTTTTATTGGTTTCATTATATTCCGACAATCTGCCGGCCTCTTTGAACCAATGTATCAGCCTGCGATAATTGAATCCATATTTCTGGCCAAGTTCTTTCTGAGTTATATGTCCATCTAGATATTCAGACATGATGATCTCTTTAACACTTGGATCCATTTTGGTGAATTTCTTTTTGATAGACATAAACATTCCCTTCAGAGTATTGGTAAATGTGAATGTACATCAGATTTGTTCGTATGATTATCAAACATAGTAAGACATTCCTATTCAGAGTCGGACGCTAACAAATGCCTAATTTCCTAGAACGGTTAGATAAAAGAATCTCCAAGCTCGTCCTCAACGAAGCACAAGAAGTCAATGTCAAGGATCAAGCAGAACGCAAAAAAGCTCTGTTTATTACCCGTGGCCCATGCACTGGCTGGGATGATTATATCGCTGGTAGGGATTACCAGCCACCGTACGTTTACGACACGCAAGACGGCGGTGGAACTCATAAAAGCCGCGTTGGAAATGTGTCCCTAAAGTCACCGGCAGAACCAATCGGCTTCCTCGACAACGGTAAAAATCCACATAGTGCCAAGTATGGTGGCATCCGCCCCTGGAGCCCAAACGAGGTTCTGGAAACTCTTGGCTTTGAATCAAGAGATCCAGCCCAACGCGGTTTGGCTTGGGACATCGCCCTCAAGAATTCAGTCCGGCAGAGCTTCGCCGTTAATGGACGTAATTTCGATCCGGAAGACGTATACAATCTTGGATTAGCGGCAGCTTGGAGACAGCTTAAGCAAGACCGAGCCGCCCCAGGCGTACGCTTCACATCATTCGTAGGTCAAGGCATGGAAGAAGCAATGACATCTGGCAATCCAGCAGGATTCAAGAACGAATACAAAGACGCCCGTGGAATGTTGCATAACTCACGTACTATTCTTATGCGTGCCCTTCGCGTTATCCAACAACTTCACGACACACCACCGGAAGATGCTGCAAAGCGTGCCCAACTACAAGACAGCTTACAGGATCACGTAAACGGTCTGAACAACATCTTCGATAAGATCGACCCAGAACCAAGTGCACAGAACAAACTTGGGTATCTCGCACCACGTATGGCCAAGATTGGTCAGCGTATTATGTCAGCCATCGATTCCGGAGATCCAGCGGCAGTTGAAAAAGTTGTTCGTTATTTGGACCAACATAAGGAAGATATTACCGACGAAGAATTCCTTCGTCGTGATTATGGTCCAAGTACCGACACAATGATTCGCAAGAGCAAGACACAGGCTCCAATTCGGATGGCTCCACTAACGAAACCGAGCCCATTAGGTGATAAGGAATTAGAGATTCAGGGCATCATCGGACGTGATCAAGCACCTATGGCGGCTAGAAAGGGATCATGGGTATTTCAGAGCTCAGATGCTGAAGGTGAGCATTCTAAACTCGTGCAGAACCCCGCTGAATTCATCCAGAGCCGCAATGGCTTGTCGCATAATGACGCCCAAGAACAGGTCAACTCTGGTCGAGACATTCCAATTCGTGCTTCTGCCGACTCGCCAGCTGGCACTCTCACGTTCCAGCAGTCGAACTACGGTGACAAGTACGAAACGTCAACGGACAGCATTCGTAACGATCCAAAAATGAAAGAACTCTTGACCCAAGTGGCGAAGATCGCCCGAAGTGGTATGGGTCAAGGACTATCTTGGACCGCTGGTCAAGCCCGTGAAGCAATTGCACGGCTCAACGGCGTCATTAGCAAACTCGACAGTCCACAACAAAGACGACAGTTCAAGATCGAGCCCTACTCGGCACAGTACGAGATTCAACCGGGTGATGATGAGTACTTCGTTGTCGACACAAACACTGGTGAAGCGGTAGCGGACGAAATCTACACGCCATTGAGGGCCAGAGAAGTGCTGCAAAAAATGCAGCAACAAGCCAACGGGTTCAAGGTTATTGACGTTGCAACTGGCGAGGAAGCTGGTCGGTTTGAATCGGAAGCTGAAGCACGCTCAGAAGTGGAATCACTAACAAAAGACCCATCTGTATCTGTCGTTGCCAGTGTTCTTGATAATGTGTCTCGTAATGATCTAGGACAATACGCTGAAGAGCTAATTGGATCTGGCAAGCAGTTGCTGAATGCTTTACGCCAACCACAGATCGACAAAGAAGAAATCGCCGAGATAGCTGACGAATTGCAGTTCTTGGATCAAGTTGCCGCCGAGGATCAACAAAAGGCCAAAGCTGATATTGCCATTAAGCCACTAACTCAAGTTCAATATCGCATTTTCTTGCGTCTTTACGGTATTGACGATTATGTTGAGAAAGGCACTATAGACGACCCTGAAATCGACGAAAATGGCAACTTATCTCAGTGGGCCAAAGAAGGCTACCACGCAATGCCTGAGATTAAGGACATTTGCAAAGAGTTCGGTATTTCTTCAACGGCTGTTTCACAGCACAAGAAGAAGATCGATGCTCAATTGCCAGCGATGATTCAAGTTGTTCAACGAGAACTGGCAGAAAGCGGCAAGATCGACATGGTTGATTTTGACCTATTAACCGAACTTCGTGTCAAGCTAAGCAAAGTGTTTGTTGAAGGCTTGCGTGAAGAATGGTCTAACGGGTCTGTCTTGCTCTCGTAAGCGTTTCAATCAGAAATGCGTCGAGATCTTTAATGCAGTTTGGGTCAGCTAGTAAACGTGGATGGAGCTTACCACCCACGGTTCCCATAATGATCGGCACCCAAGTCGACTCAATTATGGTCAGGCTGCAGATGTATTCTCGTGTTTCCTTTAGTCTAACATCTACGATCGGGTGATCTTGGTGGTGCAGAAAATTGCTGGTAATGAATGTGTATTGTGGTAGTGCTTTTGATAGTGCCAACAATGGCATGGATAATGGCACTGGTTCACCTCCCATACAGAGGCCAGTGTGTGGAGGACACACCATCACTTGTTCATTAAATGAGATGTAAATGTCTCCGGCCTCATCTGGCGATAATATGTAAGATGACCCATTGTATTTTGGGTTTTTGGCTATAAGGCCATCCGTGGCCGAAACATATATCCCGCATATGATGCAGCCGTAGCCGCGTTTGCTAGTTGGCAAGCTTGATACCATGGAAGGCACCACCATCTGTGTTGGCTCTTTGGCCCTTCGCAAGTATGGCTTCGACCACTTTAGTTGAGACGTAATTGACATAAATCATGCCGGACGGCTCTTCTTCCCAATAGGAGAGTTCTTGTGGATCGACACCAATGTCTTGACTAATGCGTGCACCGGCAGCAATCTCAAGCTGTTCTTGAGCAGCTAAATCGTTGACGGTGTTGACGGTGTTGACGGTTGCAATTTCAGGAGCACCACAAGGTATTGCACCAGAATTAGAACACAACGAGGCAGAGCGTAACATACCACGTGGGCTTGATGAATTATACGCATACATTTCGCCAGTAGAAGGTGGTTGATTCACACCATACCAGATCTGTGGCGTATAGCTTGTCTTCTCCCAAACTGGGCCTAGAGAACCCGACATCCCGCTTGCCAACAGTGGATAATATCTGCTGACAGGCTGTGGCGGTTTTGGCGATTTGCTCTTATAGAAAGCAAATCCAATGGCCCATACCCTTTTATCCCCAAGCATTTGAGCGGCTACACCAAGACTGCAGTCCTTGGTAATGACGTATTGGCGGGTTTCACCCTTCTCAGTACGAAATCCATCAATCCAGAGATATGCACCGCTGGTGGTTGAGAGATAATTCTGGGCGGGCCATTCGAAATTGCACTGCTCGCAAAAGCGATTAGAGCGAAAGTCAACGTTGTGTTTTGGACACTTATGACGGTATTGCTCCATCCGGAGTTCTGCTGGTTTGCCATCACTCATTGGTCCGGTGATCGGATTGACGCCTTGGACGCTTGTAACGACAGCCACATCATGAGAATGCGATGCGTTGCGAGTGAAGTTGAACCACATGCCTCTTGGGAGCACTGGGCAGAAGTAAGATTGGGCTAATGATGATCCGTGCATCCAGTTATCTGGGCACGCTGGAAAATCATCAACGATATATTCTTCACATTTAGAATATGGTGGTAGCCCGTGAACGTGCTGACCCTCCAGTTTTTCTGGATTGTGCAATTCAGCATAAAAACCATTTATTTCCATTGTCATTCTTTCTTTTTATGTGGGCAATAGCCCATGGTGAATTTGCTTAAATTACAACTGGCACATAAAACTTGATAGCCTTCAGGAAAATTGTTGACAACTAAATAGTGATAAAAGCTGCTACCACCTTTAGATCCAATCGATCTCCTGTGTTCTGCACCATCATTGTTTTTATGGTCAATTGTTAATCTTCCTATGAAATCATCGTGGCAACAAGCACATTCGCCACCGTATGCATCTATCACTTTTTGCTTTAATTTAAGGTTGTTGCTCTTCCTATTATCTAAGCAACCAATGCACATTATACCATCTGGTCTAGCTGGCTCGCCGCATCTTGGGCATAGTCTTTCTGATTTTAATTGTAGTTCTCGCTGCTTCTTTTGATCCTTGATCTTCAATCTGCAGCTTGTACAATTAATACCATCGGTATCGTTTTTAGAGCCACATCTACGACATAACCCTAATGCCTTGCGTTTTTGATGAAATCTCTCGAAGCGATCCATACTATCTCCCGTTAAATCAATCTGTATGAGAGATTTGATTTAACGGGAGATCGACGGTTAGAAGGTCTTCGGCTGGCCGAACGGATTGTTCGGCTTTGCGTTTCTACGGGTTGCTTCGATCTTGAGAGTTGGGGCAGAATTCGTGCGAATCATGTCTTCCAACTTCAAGGCTTGGGCTGGGAACCGTGCGGCCAATTTATCGTATGGCTTCTCCGTTAGATCGAAGATGTCGTGTTCGTTAGCTGACTTCGAGATGACTCCGTCTTGAACGGCGACACGAAGTAATTGACGAACTTTAAGGTCTACTGATCCCCAATCTAGACCGGCGACTGAATGCCCACGGCGGAGCGATTCACCGGCATATAGTGGATGCTCATCGACCAGTTTGTCGACCTTTTCCCAGATCTTGTAAATACGGAATACTCCTCCGTCCTTTACATAGTGCGGGCGGGGTTCCAAGCCTTCGATCAATTCCTCCAAGAGATATAAACTCTTGTCGACGTCCACCGTTAGCGGCACTTCTGCACCGTTGGCGACATATACGATGAAGGGTTGCGACCGAGCCAGCTTGTCCAAGCGGATGGACAATTTACAGGTTGGGTCACTGGGATTGCACTGCTCCAGGAGCTCACGGTAGCTCAAGGAACGCACGCTCTGCTTGGGGTTGCCTTGGACCACCCCAGCGTCAGCGAACGCAGGAGAAAACACACGAAATACCTCCTGAGCCACACGGCGGGCTAGGAGCTTAGGAAGGCCGGCATTTTCCAGATCTTCCCACTTCAAGAAGGCGTAGGACTCATCGTCCACCGCACCATAATCACTTAAGTGATTAAAGAATTCGTCGACGTCTACCTTATATGATTCATCGACTTTGGCATTATACTGCTCGATAAATGTACGAGCAACCTCACGCTTTTGCGTACTCATGGTACACTCCTCTACTACTAGACTACTACAACTCTCTACTCGGTTTTAGCCACAACAAGTGGCACCGCTTCCCGCTGCGGTCACTAACTTAAATACTTTTGCTAGAACTGAAATTATCACTACGCTCATTACGCTTAAACTGCAGGATAATTGGTTCTTCTCCCCACTGTGCCCGACTTCGATTCAGTGAAGACTGTACACCTTCATCGGAAGACATATTTCTGTACAATTTGGCAATCTTACGACGAGCCTGCTTGGCTAGAAATGTGAACAATCTCTTCATGAGGATAATACAAGTTGGCGGAGGGCCTTGCCGTCTCCATGAGTAATTATCTTCTTCCGTTCAGCGTACACAATACCGTGATCCGGAGAACAGAATGGAAATCTCTGCTGAAAATCGGCTCGCTTGACGAAACGGCCACAGGTGGCACACTTCGGTTTCAATACAGAGACAAGCATTGGATCACGATGAACAGGAACGACGTCACCAGGAACGACATCGCCATCCTTGTTAGCAGCCTCAATGATCAACCAACTGATGAAGAGATGAATCGGGAGGTTCATCACCTCACTCTTCTTAACACCAACAGTCCCTACATACTCCACAAACTTTGCTAGCATGTCGGAGGCATTCAGATAGGGGGAGAAATCGCGATTATTATTCGCCTTATATGTGACCTTGGCATCCTTATCCTCGATCACATAATTACCAAGCTCATCTATTACAAGCTTGGCACCATCAGGGAGTTCGATAGTTCGCTTCCCAGGACCCAATTTACTTGGGACTTTCACCGATATATCATCACCACCACAAAGTGTGTACTTGTTGCTTATGTGTCGATAGGTTGCCCTTTTAGATTGAGCTCTAACATAGTCAGAAACGCACGAAGTCGTCGTCTGGGAATATGAATCACTCCAACTCAATGTACCGTATGTTGCACTACAGCTACCTCCATTGTTGGTATAACCGCCGGTATAATACCAACTGGTGTCGTTACCTCCCATTATAATCACCCCTATTCAACCACCGTTCATGCAAGAATGTTGCAACGGTTGATGTTTTGGCTTGGATAACAGAAGACTTCCAAACGCTACGACCACTAATACGGGTAGCATTGCTGTTGCGAGCGTCCCATCTATCCCCTGTGATCTTGCCGTCTTTGATTGTACGGCAATGCTCATGGCCACAATGGGCACACTCGATGACATAATCGCCGTTAATGTCGAAATCCAATTCTGCAACGAAATTCTTGCTGCACTCATGGCAGTACATTTCGGTGCGTTGGATTCCTCCACCCTCGACGGGGCTGTAACCCACGCTCATAGAGCCTCCTACTCTGAGAATGCGGCTAACGCAGCAGCGATACGCTCCGTCATCGAGCGGCCCTTTGAGCGTACTTGCTCTTGGCGTGCTTCGATTTGTTCGCGATTAACGGCGTGAGGGTGGACTAGTTCTTGAAGAGACTTCGCTACGCGAGCCGCCGCTGAAAGATTGTCAGCAACATTGGCATACTGTGGAGTTGGTTGATCTGGAAAAGCCTTGATAACGCGATCCCAAGGGAATGCCGTTTTATCGTGCCACGTCCACTTCTCAGCGGATTGGCCAACTGGCGGGAAGCTGAATTGCTTCTTAAAGTCTGCGATACGCAGAGCACTCTGGTAGTACATTGGCGGGCTTTGCATCAAGTCGTACATCTGGAAAACGACTCGATCATTCTCGCCATTCATCACGAAAATGAGAGAACCATCTGAGTGTTCAGCCCAGCATCCAGCGTGAAGCTCGTCCTTATTAACTGGATTAGCACCGGGAACGTCATTTGTGGCCATCATTTACTCCGATTGTGAGAACCAACGATCGTGCATTACTCGTAGCCAAGAGATGTCATCCACTTCCAAACCAGAAGCGGAGCCAATGACAGAATCAATACTACACTTAGGGCACAAAGCCGTAGTGCCAGCATCACGCCATTCTTGAACATCACTAGAATTGAACACACTAAGACAATAGAAACAACCAGCCGAATCGCTATCAGCCAATTAGAACACGAAGAAGCTAGGAATCCAATAGACAATATCTAGGCCATAAGTATCCCAACCACGGGCAGCAGTGAGATACTCTTTAAGGGCCTCGTAATCGGCTTGCAATTGGAGGATGTTACCGATGCCTTCTACCATGTCATTATTCATACTTTCGTTCATCCCTTTCGCGGCGTGTTGCCTCAAGATCGAACATCAGGTACTTCATGTCGAGGCGGAGTTGCGACAAAGCATCCTGAACTAAATGAAGAATACGCCGACGACGTTTGGTAGTCTCTACAACCGCATCATAATGATGCTGGACACGGGTGCGGTATTCTGGTGGCAGTTCTGCAATGACTTCTCCCAAGCGGATTATATCTGCTGGGATTGGGGTATTGTCAGTATCCATTATGGGGCATAGGGGACGCGGACGTGAGGTAAGTAAATCAGTGGATGGCTAGTGCCGACACCATTGATATATGTGACATAGTAGAAAGGCCGTAATCCAGCCTCGGTTAGTGGTTTGCAATTAATGACGATCTTATCGTAGACACCTGTGATGTCGAGAGTATGAGCACTACCATACCCATTAGCATCAGTTAGCCAAGCCGTGGAAGCACTGCCGCCAACTGCTTCGTATCGTCTATCTCCCTGTGCGTTTACACCGAGTACTAGGTATTGACCGCTGCCGTTGTTATTCCAGATACGAGTAATGTATGGAGTCCCTGGATTCTTAATGACGATTTCGGTCGTGTCGATTTGAGCCTGTGCTGCGGCTGTCAGGGCAAACCAAACTACGAGGGTAAGAAACGACTTCAACATGGGGATTGGGCCTTATAGAAGGGTTAGAGAAATCATGCCCGCCTCCATAGTGGAGGCGGACATGACAAGTGGAGGCGGGCGGGAATGATCCGCCGTCTTGGGAGTTTTCCGCTTTAGCATCTACGAGTGTAGTTGTGGTATTTCGTTTGGCACGTTCAGCAATGCCTGAGTTAGATGTCTTTCAACGATCTGACTCTTTTGAACATTTCTCGACAGTCTCGTGCCCCACAACGGGCCTCCGACTGCCAAATCTCGATTCTCTTTGACATTGGACCTTACGAGCTTGTCCACGTCGCAGTCGGACTTTAGGTGACAGACTGTTGAGCAGAACCGACTTCTCTCAACTAGTCCGGGTTGCCTAACTAATTAGGCAGCCAAAGCAAACGAAGTTTCGGCAATTGATGCCTTGGTCAGCTTTTAACGTGGCCAACTGACCAACCACGACTCGCAACTAGAAGTTTCTTCCAACCAATCGATACCTTTTCGCCCCCGTGGTTTAACTTTACTCGAAACGTCGCTCAGCCTGCTCAGGAACCCTGACGATAAAAGGCTGAGATACCCAAAGCTGATTTCCATTCACATCAATGAAGGTGACAATACCTTCCTTGATCGAAAGGGTATTCTTGTCCGGCACTTCCATAACGACAGGATTTGAACCTGGACTATGGATAACTTGGCAGATCTTAGTGGGGTGATCCACCTCCAGTGTGTCGGCTGTCGCTATCATGCTAGACACCCAGACCAAGACACCAAGTATGAGGATCGTCAATATCAGTCGTTGCAAATCAGCATTCATTGTTCTAGTACCTCAATTCGGGCCTCGAACCCAATCTTCCGCTGTTCGATAAAAAGCGATTCCTGAGTAGAGTTAAGCCATTCGTGGTGACTCAACTACCCCGGCACGACCCGAGTGACCTCGGTGGAGGACTTTGGTCATCTCAGGAATCGCCAGCTTGGACTCCCCCACCTCCGAAGAGGCTGAAAACACGCACCAGATACCCTTACATCTACTCAACGGCAGCGTCTTTAAACCACTCCGTCTTTCCCTATGGCTAATTTAGTATCCGGTTAAGCCATACTGCGTGTTGGGTTCGACGTCCCGTACATTTTTGTAACGTCGTCTTTCAACTGATCGCTACGCTATATCATTCATGTTTGATCCCCAAAAGTTCCTTCTCTTCGTCGGTCAATTTACTCAACGCCTTAGCATAAAGCTTTTTTCGACGTAGTTGTTCCTGTTCTTGTTCCCGACGATGCTCATCCCATTTCTGGTGCTTAGCCCACCAATTCTTTAGTTCATCGCTATAATCAGCGGCTGACTTCCCGCTATTTGGGGCTCCGATAGTACATGCCTCGCACAAGAGCCGGGTTAGCTTATCCAATTCTGCTCTCGTGTCACGAGCATAATCATCAGAATCATATCTACAAGGCATGATCTATCTCCTTTCAGAACTTCTAGCTCCGCAGGAAGCCAGAGATAAGTAGCCCGCAGACCTTTAGGAAGCCAATTATTAGTGCGGATCTCAAGGACATTTCAGACCTTTGTACAGCGTCTTGTTTCTGGTCTTCGTGATTTTGTTCGGATTATCCAACCACTTCGGGAAAAAGAATGATTGGATCATACATTTTAGCGTTGTGACCAAATTGGGATCATTAAGATTGATAACTGCCGAATTTTGCCTGTATGATGCTTTATTCCAAACTGCGACATGGTCTTTGTAGATGCTTAATCTGAATTGACCCTTAGAATTGTGGATAGGTCGCAACTGTAGCTCGACAATGTAATGTGGACTAATGCTAGCCACAGTTGAACCATCAGTATAAGAAATATTGAATTTAAGCCGTGGGGCAGAAAGTTGCTTAATCAAAGCATCGACAATTAAGCTATTCTTTTCCATCGTTCAATTTGGCTTCAAATTCAGCCTGCCAAGCATCACGCTGCTGAAGCGACATATGTGGAACGTAAATTGGACCATACCAAACAGCACCAATCAATTCCTCCACACGCTTGCCACGATGTGGGCCACTATTGATCTCGTAGAATTCTTCGTGCCCGCAATCGCCCCAATGTTCGATCTTAGATACAGCAATCGGTTTAGCTAGGTCATAATCAATGGGCCGCTCAGCCATGAAATATGTCCCATTATGCTCCGGTGGCGTGTTCCGCCATTTGATCTCGACAGGATCGGGCCGAATCTGAAGCGTCATGTTCCGGCACCGCCATCTAGATACATTTTGGTCATTAAAACCTGCCCTTTTTCCTCGATCACATCGAAGAAACCGGATTTCCCTTCGTGTGGATTTATAGCTGACGGCCAAAGGCAGAAATTGCCACCATAAACGCCACCGGACAATCCGAGCTCATGGCACTCTTCCAACAGTGTCTCAAGCTGTTCCGCCGCCATGCGTTGTTTCAGATTCACCTTACAAGCCTTTCTGATTTCTTTTGAGCTTTTGCATAGCTTTTGTCGGAAACGTACGACAATTCGCTATACCCAGACACACTATACCCAATCAATTGAGCGAATTGCTCGCGATCCTCATTGCTAATGTTTGGGAGATGAGCAATACTGTTCATGTCAAACGGGCCAGCATCTAGTAAATAGCGGACGATAGCATTGCTCTTAAATCGTGCAACGCCAGATTCATCAAGATAAACCGGCTGCATTGGGTTATTATTCATCACACGATCCAGAAGAACAACTTAAAGAGAAGAGCGATAAAAACGACAACTAAAACGATGATACCAAGACATCCGCCAATCCCCAAAACAGCATCACCAGCACAACCCTTGTTGCTCTTCTGCATTTGTGGTTTGGTTTGTTGTTCGATGATCATCCAATGCTCTCCTGGCGATATCTTGAAGATAACCTGGGTTATTACTAAGTTTCACAGCCCACATACCATCAAGGACATATTCGTCGCTTGCGTCCGCTCTCCGTTGCATATACAAAATAGGGTTAATGATCTCGTCAAGACCAGATTCTAATTGTACTATACGCTTCCCGAGAGCTTCAACCCACTCTTCCTTGGTCCTAAATTGTCCAAGATAACGATCCAGGACTTTATTGACCTCAGGACTGTATGGGCTTACGATTTCTTGGTCTTCGGTCATAAGACCCTCAAAAAGACAATCACAGCAATCAATACACAGATGGCTAAACCAACCCCATGTATGTAACGCTGAGCCAATTTGTCTTGTTCAGAATCGTTCATTTACCATCAACATGGGTTGAACGCAATTCGCTGAGAACGCGAGACACAGCATCATACGCATCTTCGTAGCCAGCCGTCGCCAGCAATTTGAAAGCAGCAGCCTTTAACTCCGCCAATGCTTTCTTAGCTTCGCTGTTCATCTAGAAGCATTCCTCACAAATTGGCTCATCAGCCTCATCATCTGGAACTGCTGCCTCACAACTGGGGCAGATTAGACGGCCACAACGACAACACCCGCTGAAAGTGTCAGTCTCTTCCCCACAAAGTTCACAAAGCATTGCAGAATCTCAATAAGAGGTTGCCAGTCACTTCGACGCTTCCATCTGCACCGTTACCTTACCCTGAGACGTGATGGCACGTCGACGTCCAATTTCGTTGTCACTAGGAACTTCAATCACTTGACCCCAATCTGCCCCATTGAAAACATGGTATACTTTACCATCGAATTCAAGCCTAGACACATAAACCGATCTATTGAATTGAGAAACCTTATCAGTCTTAGTAACCCCACTCTCAGCGATCTCAACCAAAAGGACGAAACCAACCACAAACAACGCAAGAACACTAAAATTCTTCATGCTTTCTCCTAAAGTAAGTAGTCCCGGTAGGAGTCGAACCTACTTGATGGTTTCCCATACGGACAGATTATGAGTCTGCTGCATATACCGTTCTGCCACGGGACCTAATTGTAGTTCTCCATGTGTGTTTCTGCGAGTTCTTTTAGTGCTTTCTTGAGCTCGCGTTTGGCTTGTGCACGATCCGCTGGCTTTTGACCATACTTGACTAATGCTCGTGCAGATCGAGCTACATTCATCAAGATTGGATATGTATCCAGTCTACGTTCCTTCTCGATTTCTGCTCGAACCCAATCGTTCATTTTAGCACGCCATTAGAGAACTGCCGCAATTCTTTAAGCAAATCAACGACGGACAGTGAAATCTCTGAACTAGTTGGGAATTCAGTCTTGAGCCAAATATCGGCCAGTTCTCTTAAATGCAGAAGCTGTTCGTAACGATTCCTAGTATAGCTAGGGCATTTTGGCCTGAATAATTGGGCCACTTCGCAGGCCATGGACAACATGTAGTAGTTGCCGGACCAGAACTCCTTCTCTCCACTTTTCTTATACTTGATCTCTAAGGCCTTGTTAAGGACGTAGGCCGGAATGCAAGCAACTTCCTTCCCTTCATGCATATCCGTAGTAGCATGGTCTAGGATTCGCTCCAATTGGTCGAATATTTCGCTTAACCGAAGGTCTGTGTTGCGACTGCTCTCATCCTTCCTCTTAACATATTCGTAGGCATGCTCGCACCGTTTGCAGCACAGAAATTTCTCTGACATTTCCTCGTCAGGAAGTCCAATAATGCATCTGCCACAAACGTCACAGCCTAAGTATCCCACTTTATCCTCTGAAATTGAAAAGAGCGATCAAATAGACACCTAGAGCAATGAATCCAGCACTGCCAGCAACAAGAACACTACCTGACAATACGAAAACCAGGGTGACTATATACTTGACGCATCAGAATCTCGTGGTAAACTGGGGGTATGAACGACACTCCTAAATCACTGCTCGCCGCTGTCCGCTACTTCTCCGACCCCAAGGTGTGCTTCGAGACCATGCTCGGGGCCAAGTATCCCGACGGGGTAATCACCTGCCCGAAGTGCAGCGGCGATAAGGTTGGCGTCGTGCGGTCGCGGTCGCTGCTTCAATGCAAGGCGAAGGACTGCCGAAAGCAATTCAGCGTCAAGGTTGGAACCATCTTCGAGGACTCGCCCCTGGGCCTCGACAAGTGGTTCGTCGCCGTCTGGTGTATCTCCAACGCCAAGAACGGCATCAGCTCCTGCGAACTCGCTCGCTACCTCGAAGTCACCCAAAAGACGGCGTGGTTCATGCTCCACCGCGTTCGATTGGCCATGAAGACCGGAACTTTCCGCAAGCTGTCTGGCGAAGTGGAAAGCGACGAGACGTTCGTTGGCGGTAAGGCCAAGAATATGCATAAGTCCAAGCGGGCCAATGCGATCAAAGGACGCGGCCCAGTCGGCAAGGCGATCGTACAGGGCCTGCTGGAGCGCGGCGGCGAACTTCGTGCCCAGGTAGTCGCCAATACGGACGACAACACCCTGCAAGCGACGGTTCGACGCAATGTGGAGTTCAATTCCAGCGTCTACACGGACTCTGCCCCCGCCTATGGCGGTCTGGCCCTGAACTACTTCCACGCCTGCGTCGACCACGTTAATAAATACGTCGTCGGTAAGGTCCACACCAATGGCCTGGAGAACTTCTGGAGTCTGTTGAAGCGGTCGCTGAAAGGTACTTACGTGGCCGTCTCCCCGGTTCATCTGGATCGCTACGTCGACGAGCAAGTGTTCCGATACAATCAGCGGAAGGTCAATGACTCTTCCAGATTTCGTAACGTACTGGCCGCAACCCCTGGCAAGCGGCTCACCTATCGCGCTCTCACTGCCCAGGACGACGCTGGATTCATGGGGATCAAATGACCGCTCGCAGGAAGCCTGAAGGTATAGAGGAGTTCCAGAAACTAATTCGACCGCTATCCAAGGTCCCGAAAAAGGAGCTTGAGAAGCAGGTTGAGAAATATGAGCAGCGCAAGGCTGCGAAGAAAAAGAAGAAGTCATAGTCCCCCCAAGTGTCCTTCGATAGTTCCGATGGCTCTATCCAACCCCCTGGCAAGCTCTTGATTTCCGCCAACCTCGGCAATTTTCTTTAGGTCCCGCAAATAATCGAGGTCTCTCCGGAGTCCATTGAATCGCTCTCGAAGCAGCTTCAGTTCAAGAACCCCAAGCTCAGTGAGTTCGCTGCCCAAGGGGAGGACCCGAACTTTTATGTCCGTCGACTCATGACTTGGCATTTCTACTTCCCCTCCCCTCAATCAACTGCTGCAATGCTCGCCGACGCTCATGCAAAACGTCCATGCGGTCCGCCAGAGAGCACAGCTCGTCGTTTGTTTCTCTAAGTTTCTTATGAAGATTGGCAGAGGTCTCGTTCACTGGTAACCCACCGCATCTTGGGCATTGCAGGTAGCCCTGCCTGGGATTGAAATCCCATCCACCAGTGCGCTCGCTCCGAAATCCGCAGCCTTCTCGCTCACACACGAGCATCTCGTCGTAATGCTCCCGATATAGTTCGTCCTGTCGCCGTAATGGGTCAATAGTCATTTCTAAATCCGCCATTTCGATGAGTCAGGTATATAGACGCCAAAACCAGCCCGATTATCGTACCGAGAATTAGCAGTAACGTTGAAATGGCAATGATTTCATACAACATGCTATTCTTTCTCCAATGGACCTTCCTTACACGGGCAAGATTCAGAATGAATCAACGATACACCAGCACCGTTGAGCGAATCTTGTTTAATGTACTTATGCCCATCAATGGTAAGAATCTTGGGTTCTGGAGCACACCCAAAAGCAACCATAACAGCCAATGCAATCAGATATCTCATTTGCCTTCCTGTTGACGACGTAATCGTCCCTTATGATTATTAAACCACGTTCGCAGCCTCCCTGCAAGACGTTCTACTTCCTGCACCCTCTCTTCGGTTAGCTGATCTCCCTCAAATGGGGCTCCACGGTCGCAGCCGGTACAATGGACGATCAGACCGGTTGCGAAAAGCTGGCGGTTGAACACTTCAGCCTTCTCCTGCATCCGTCGTACTTCCTTGCTAAGCCGTTTGCATTTGACTTCTAGATCGGCAACATGTTGAGCATGTCTAACTGCTTTATCAGTGTGATATTCCGATAGAAGCACTTGGCGTAACCGCTTATTATCGTGCTCAGCAGCTAGCCATTTGATGAAGCTATCATGTTGATGTTGTGCTTGATCAACGGCCACTATGATCTCAAGTAGATCTTCACGAGAAAGATCGGCAAGTATCTTGCGTAAATTGATCTCTCCGAAGTTCATCGAGCGAGGAAATATCTTCCCCAGAATTCCTGCGAGTACGTCTTTGAGGGACATATGGGAGATTCGCCCAATCGTTAAGTGGTTTAGTTTCTGATAGCTCGTACTCATATTCTAGCACAAGCTGTGTGATCTCTGGAATTGAAGAGGCCTTGAGAGTTTGATGAATACTACGGCGACGATTCTCAACCGTACGCAGAGAGACGTCGAGTCTATTTGCGATGGTGTTGTTTTTATGGCCTTGTAGAATGAGTTGGAGAACTTGGCGATCGTTTGGATGTAATCTTTTGAACCGCTGATCCAACTCTTCGTGACGAGAGAGCTCTTGAGATACGGATGGGCAATCAGTAAGTGCGAGCATTGAACTATCCTTGTTACAGAGGTCTGATCACGCCGATGTATTCGGCAATGACTTCGTAGCCGTCCCATTCTTTCGGGACACGCTTCACATCTTTCTTATATCGGCAACCGACGTGAAGTTCTTTTGGAGCGTCGTCATCTGCTGGATGACCGACGGTAGCGACGATTCCTAACTTATCAAGGTGCTCAGTCAGAGCTTTAGCTGCCTTTTCACATTCTAAGCATTGTTCAATCATTGGGTGTCCTCCAGAGGTGTAACCCAAGATAATAGCAAACGCTGTACCTAAACTTCGGTAGGCTTGATGTTTCTGGAAGAAATAGAAGCGTTTGATTTTTCGTCGTTAGGTATACTAATTACGACTACTTTACCGTCATTATCTTTCACCTCTAAATCCACACTAGTGATGATATGATCATCACCGAATAGTTGTTCTACAAACTGTTTCCCAGACATACCGCCATACTGAATTGAACCATCTTTACTGCGTAAGACTAGTTGAAGATTAGCCATTATCATAGTCGGCGTGAGAGGATTCGAACCTCCGATCTTTTGGTCCCAAACCAAACGCGATACCAAGCTTCGCTACACGCCGTTTTTGGCCCAATAACCTGGGCCGGGTTTAATTATTTTGTGTTTCTTACACCATTTTCCTATCGTTGCATCACTTACCCCAAATAGTACTGCAAGCTGTGTCGCCGGAGTTTCCCAAACCATCTTTCTAAGTTTTAAGGCATCAGGACATTTGCTAGGGCGAACGATCTCAGAAGGACTTGGTTTAAAGCAATTTCTACATGTTTGGCTTTTGTTGGGTCTGATTTTCTTGTTGCAGCCTAAACATTTAGTAGCCCTGTCGATTTTTGGTTTTCCGTAAGTTGGGGTTTGGCTATGGCAATTGGGACACAAAAACTCGACGTTTTCTGGCTTGTTGTTACGATTGTTTCCGTCTATGTGTTCAACTTGCAACGTTAGAGGTTTATTGTTCCAAGTCGGTCCTTGTCCACACGAGCACTTGTGTTCGCGACCTGACTCAAGCAATGCTCGTCTTAATTGTTGGGCTGACCTTCGTACCCCATCTACTAAAACTTCTTGCCACGGATGCTTTTGAAAACCAGTACTCTGAAAATGTGAATAATCTAAATCAAAAGACTCTATCAGTGCTTTTATTCTATTATGATTAGAGCGACTGATACCGAGCTTTGCTTGAACTTGCCTAAATGAATTGGACGATTCAACGATTGATCGTAACATCTCGCATGTATATTCCATGCGATATATTTGAATGAACTACGGTGCATAGTTCGATTTTTATTAACCCCTTCGATACCACGTTAATAGCACGAAGGGACGTGTCAATGATGCTCGTCACCTAAAGGGAGAGGAGCGACACGTGTGTTCATACTAATTGAGTAACGTAACCACTGACAACATGGGAGTCTTTCAACGTCCGCGTTTGCCCCGAGGTCTACTAGTCCATTCCATGGTTCGCACGTCTAAAGCATCCAAGAGAATCAACATATCGTTAAATTGGTTGATCCCGATGGGTGGCAACAATCCATGAAACCTGCTCAAATTGCATCCTTGACAATTCCTCAATGGGGGAGGCGGGATTCGAACGCCGCGACCTTCAGGTTATGAGCCTGACGAGCTACCTGACTGCTCCACTCCCCTACACCGTTCCCAGCAAACCACACGTGACCTGACAGGGAACCGTTAATCCTTAAATACTAGGTGATGGTTATGTTTACTAATTGCAGGCACTCACCATCATCGTCCAAAATCGAATTTATCTGTGATGCGTATTTCGCAACGTTTGGGAAGTCAGCAATCCCAATGCAATCGGGGCCACCAGGGAAATAGTTTACTCCTTGCCACATCACCCCGCACAACAGTTGGATGCCTGCGACGGTGATTACATAAGGGTGGCCACTATTGCCAGTTTGCAACCGTGGCGGTTGCGTTGCACCAGCGTTGTACTTTTGCATACATCTAATTTGCCGATAAAGCGATCAGATGAATTATCTCCATTTCGACCACATATTAAGAGCATGAAATGCCATGCTCTCAAGATCAACAGATCAGTTTTGGTAGATGCTAATGATCTTAAATTGGTGTGGGACAAACAGAATGGTATCTGCCCAATTACTGGCTGGAAGATGGTTAACTTTATCAACACTAGAGATAGGCCACAAAGATCTCCAGACAGAGCTAGTGTAGACAGATTGGATTCAACTAAAGACTATACTATCGACAATGTTCGATTTATTTGTCTCATTGCACAATTTGCCAAAAACAATTTTACTGACGATGACTTATTCAGATTTTGTCAGGCGGTTGCAACGTATCGATATCAATACCTAGCTCGGCATTGAACGATTCTTTCACAGCCTGCAGTGCACAGATACAGATATTAGTGGTCTTTGGCGGCAACCCCGATGGCCTACTTGCTTCTATCCTCATTGCCTCTGCAACCATGCTTGAGAATAAATTGGATAGGGCTTCGTTTGTAAGTGCCAAATCTCTTGACATGTGTACCTTCTAGCACAAGCTTGAAGCTTTCTAAATTTAGATTCCAGGCAAGCTATCTACCCACGCTTGCAATTCCTGTTCCCCGTGCTCTCTAAGGCACATGTCGCAAGCCCCGAGCTGGGTTCTTGCATCATAGAAGGGGAATGGTTTCGGCTCTAATTCACCACAATAATCACATGTGGAGCAGAACTCAGGGTAATCATCATCCTCATCTATGTAAGCCATTTGCGTCTGTAGAGCTCAAAGCTCATACCATATTTGTTCTTATCATCGGCGGGGTAACTTTCTGACATTACCCATTTCCAGTCTTCTTTATTATATTCGAAATGAGTATCGCCATCTACTTGACAATCCACTCTTGTAAGATACAGCCATTTGGCATATGGCATGGCTTGTTTGTAGATTTCTGCACCACCAATGACGAATATTTCATCGTAATCGAAATCCAAAACTTCTTCAAGATCGTTAAAGACAAGGGCGTCAGGTAATTTTAGTTCTGGATTCCTACTGACAACTATGTTCACTCGATTTGGCAATGCTTTGCCAAGTGATTCATATGTCTTTCTACCCATGACGATAGCTTTATTTATCGTCTTACTGCGAAAATTCCGCAAATCGGCTGGTAGGTGCCATGGCATCTTACCTTCGTTGCCAATAACTCCATTATTCGCCATGGCAACGATTATCGATATGACCATTATTGAGCTTTGCCCCTGTTACCGTATAGGAGGACGGTACTGTAGACTTCTAGGGATTTCTCGATTAGTTGTGGCAACTGAGGGTCGGCAAGTGAAGCTTTGCGACCACTAAAGATGAGTTCTTGTTCAACAAGATCTAAGAGCATATGCCAATCTTTTGAGGAACCAGCTACAATTACTGAGATCTCGTCTAGATCATCATAAACTTGAAGCTTGATGGTTGTATGGCTTGGGAATGGCAGCACTTTAGCCGCTGTTTTCTCCACCATTGCTAATAGGCCCCAATGGGTAGCAGTCATCATGCTCTAATTTTAGACTACACTCCTTGCACTGATCCCACAATAACGATGTATGCTCGGCATTCCAATCGCTGTGGCCTGATAACGAGCAATACCCATACTCGTAATCGCGTCGTGTTTGATCGAAACACAAGTGTGGGCAGACACCTTTATTATCGAAACAATACATACCCGCTGGTATGTTACTTAAAGTGCCCCTCAGAGCGATAAGGACCCTAGATATCCCACCTTCTGGCATAGTGGCGGGAAAACTAGATAACGGCTTAATTGCTGTTGGAACTATTCTGGCGTGTGGATGAGCCACAATAGAGACCTTAAGCGAGGCACAGGTTGACACGGGCTTCTTCGAACGTATCACCTTTGTCGTCCTTAATTAGACACAGGCATTGCTTACGTCTAATTGTTGATGACCCACGTAAATCGTGAATCCGCGTAGAGACGATTACTCCCTCTCGGTCTTCATTCAATCCAGTTCCGATTAGGACTCTAACGCGATTTCCTTCGTGAATGTTTCTGTCGGCAGCAGGCATTATTCCAAATTCCAAATTCTAATTCACGTGGTTCACTGATACAAGACGGTACTTGAGCGAAAAAATCGATATGTTTCATCTTAATATGGATGCTAGCTGCACCATTATCAAGATCGACAACTGCATTGAGCCAATCACCTTTAATTGCCCAATCGCTAACAGAATTTAAGACGACACTTGTGTCACGATAGACCTTACGGCCCTTCTTGCTCAAGTCGATACGTAGCTTCATTTTGCACCTTTTGGGTAGGGTTGTCTCCCGTTAAATACCCAAATAGCTTAGTTGCGAACATTAAAGCTACCACACTGATCAGAACGATACTAACGAATAGTGATGCGTAAAACCAGCGTTGAACAACAATAAGGCTTTTCTCAAGCGTGTTTAGAGGAGGTTTAACTGACCCCATTATCTTCCTCTAACCGTAGGGCCTTCGCAATCTCAGTCATACCGACACTATCGGCGATTTGAGACAACGTTGGCTTCTTATTACGACCGCCAGAACGTCGTTCAGCTTCATCCATGCTAGCTTGACGCTGCTTTGCAATTCGCAGATGATAATTTGGGTCTTTCGCTTCACGCTTAGACCGCTTCTGCTTTTGCTTCAGTTGTCGTAATTGCTTGGCTTGTTCGTATTTTCTACTTGCTCCCATTATGTCTCCGTTTGGGGTGTTTTCTTATGTACGAGCTGGTTCTTTTCCATCACGATCATTTTATGGGTGGTCTCGTATTCCCTAGTCGCAACACTGATGTTGAAGATGTTTAGATCCAATATATCGTATAATTGGTCCAACATCTGCCTGCCGCTAGAGCGAACTTCATGTCGATATTTAACAGGGAGGAAGTGCATCGGCCCGTTAACTTGACGGTTAACGAGAATGGCATCAATGGGAAGACCATCGGTCGGGTTGTAACGCAGCTTGACAAGTTCCTCGATTACACACTTGAGATTGTACAAATCCTCGGACGTTACAACTTCTCCCTCTGCAGATACGAATTTGTTGATACGGTCCTGTAATGCGTTAGCCATGCGAATACTCCGGTGCTAGAATAGGAAAATATTATTCTAGCTGAAGATGGCTATTTACGCAATTCGCCCAGATCTGGTGGGTAGATGTCAATATAGAGGTCATTCTTTGGATATGGTACCTGGGATGCCAGAGCATATCCCTGGCGAACCCCGTCCATAACGTCTGTAGAGCCAAATCTGTCCTCAAGGCTTGATCCTACCATTTCAAAGCCCATCAAGGCTCCTTGCTTTGCAGCCTTAACCACGATTAGGTTATGAGGTGAGTTCAGAGTACTAGGTGAATATTTCAGAGCATTATTCTTGTACCCAAATCTGCCTGGGGCTTTCTGTAGGCCGAAGGTAATCAGTTCTTCTATGTAGTTCTTAGCTTGCCCCTGGACACTGCCAGCCAGCCAAATGGAACAGTTAGGGAACGCCGTTGCTGCTGCAGTTATGAACGTTTTGTAGGCAGCTACTATATTCTTGTTGTTTTCTGGTCCCCATTTTGGGTCTGGGTGCAGTTCTTCGCTGGTTCCAGCACGGGTGCCGCCAGAAACGTGAACTCCAACGCACAATGGATCTGCGGCGTATCGTTTACCTAAGGCGGCGTAGAAATCACGCCAATAGGCTAGGTTGGGTGATGACCATGGTAAAGTGCCGTCACCGCTCATTGGTAGTAGTTTATATGGTTTGTTGACTTTGTGGCAAAGAGCTACACATTCGTCAACAAATGACCAATCCCATGTGTTGTTTTTTAGCACCCAGTATGGGCGAATGCGAATAGTTAATCCGGCGACGGCTGCAAGACGTAGAGATGATTCGCTGACTCGTCTGCTGCTGTTCTTTGGTAGAACGTCGTCGCTTCCCGGCTGGAGTGCGAAGAAGCCTCGTGGACGTCGTTTTATCGCCGACGTTGGAGCATCCAATTCTGGGCTCGGCGATGGAGACGGACTTAGAGAAGGAGACGGACTTAGAGAAGGAGAAGGAGACGAAGCATCTAAGCTAGGTGATGGGGACGGGCTTGATGTTGGGGCGTCCTTTATACCTAGTAATATTCTGAGCCAGCGTGGAAGCATGTTAGCACCTATTAGTTTAGCGTTATTTAGCTAAACTAATTTTGGCCTGCTCTAGTCTATTCATGCTTTCTTTGAGCTCGGTGGTAGTTTGCATGGCCTCAGCAGTATTATCACTTGACACAACTGAGTATACTATATATAGGTTCAGTGATGTCAAAATGGCTGCCACAAGGACCCCTACACGTAGGAATCTTTTAAGCCAGCATTGCTTATTTTCCTGGCTCGTTGCCATCCGGATCGCTGGATTGATCTTGCTTGTGCAGTCCACTCTTGGTAATGCTGATGTCATCTTTTATCAACTCCACTAGTAGCGTACCTTGTTGAGTTACTTGATCGCTCAGGATATTGACTTTCTCCACCATTCCCCAAAATGCTACGCCGATCATTATCAACGTCGAGGATATTGTTACAGCGAACGCTAACATCGCTTTCCAATTGTCCGCGACAAATTCGTTGATATGCAGTGTTGGTCTCAAATTGAGACGACCATCTGCCTCCTTTTCGATCTTCGTAACTTCGGTAAAGTAAGGCTGTACATGAGCGACCAAGCAAACGATGTGCCCTTTTTCGTCCAACACAGGCGATACGGTCTGTTTTGTCCATACTACCTTATTGGTCTTCGTTAAAAGGCGTTTAATAATCTCATAACCTGGGATCTCTCCTCCAGTAAGCCTCAACCGCATTTCGACGTCGGGTTCGACGTCTTCCGGGTGCGACATGTCCTGGAAGTCTTTATGAACAAGTTCCCATTCCACATACTCCAACATGGAGCATAAGGTCCTATTGGCCTTAAGCCATTTGCCGTTTTTGTCTAGGAATCCGATCCCTACGGGCGATTGCTCGTAGACCATTTTCCATTGAGCCAGACTCGGCGAGCCTATGCGAAGCAAGTCGTGTTCTGACATGGGTTCCCCTACGGTTAATTCTTACCCATATCTTCGTACTCGAAACGCTCCACAAAAGACTTTTCTTAGTTTTCGCTGATCGCCATTCAGTCAATATGATTTGTGGACTTCCACAGATTTGGTGTATATACACCCGCAAACACAGAAAGGGTATTTCAAGACCCCCTCAAGAAGGTTACCTTAACAGGATCTTAATCCTGCCAAGTAGAGCCATTCCAGAAACGACGACGAGTACCATCATACCACTCATCGAACTTAACCGGAGCACGACCTAACAAAAGAGTCAGACGTGGCAAAATATGCTCCTGATAGAAATTAGTATCATTAGCATAATTCTCATCGATCTGAGCATGATCAATCACCAACGTAACGGCCCGATGTACCAACGCACCCTTGTAACCGTAACGTTCGATACCAGTAATTGACTCACCAAGAGAAGTGTCAAGATCAACCCGATCACCCTCACCCTGGTCCTGCTCCGTAACGAACCGATTATTGGCAGATGGTGGGACCGGAATTAATCTGGTCGACATCGAACCAAGTAAAGCCTCAGCTTGGCCACGAGTAGGAACGTACTTTGGAACGCGGCTAACAGAAAACACATTCAAACGAGTGGAAGCATAGGTGTATTCAACCTCATCGACACCAAGTTCATCAAAAGCAGCGAAGAATTCAGCAATCTCAGTGTCGCTACCATCCCACTTGGACGACAGGACAACGTGCCCGCGTCCAAAATGCTGATCGAAAAGACCAGCGTTGGTGCCAGTCTCAAACAGCAAGTTATCAAGAGGGTTGATGGCCAAGATTTGGCCAGAAATGTAGGTAGGATCGATAATCAGCGAAGCGAATTCAATCGGCTCCACACTAGGAGTTGAAACATTAGTTGAATAAGTCGAGAAAACCAATTCAAGCTGTGTAGAGGTATCAACCTTTCTGATCTTGCTCAACCAAACCGGATAATACTCTCCAGAAATGTCATCAGATGGCAGATCACCAGCCGGGGCAGTAATATTGAACTCATCGAACATCCCAGTAGGGATTTCAATGTTAATGGTTCCCGTTGACGTACGAGAGGCTGCTTGGTCAAATGGGTAATTAAATGCCAAAATCCACGCTTCGAGACTCGTATCAAGCGGAGGAATGGCATTGAAGACGCCATCAGTTAGCAAACCAGTACCATGGGTGACACCGTTAGCACTATATGATTCGTCGGAACCAGTACCAGCGGCTGCGTTAACTAATTCCACTTCATATGGATCATCGTAGATGCCGTCAGAATTCAGATCGGTAATATTGCCACCTGGATCAAGGACATCAAAGAACGCGGCGACATCAGCTAATGTGGCATCCAGAGTGCGGAAAGTAATGTATCCGTCAACCGTGGTACGCTCGTTAGCATCGATCACAACGCTCTCTTCAGCGTTAGTCACCACCGTTAACCGTGAACGCTGCCAAGTAAGAATGCTGTGAATTTCGTAGTCCGCAGAGAAGACGGCAATCTCTACAGGGGAATTATTGGCGTTGGCGGTGAAGATAAGACGCAGGATACCAGTAATTCCTTCCGTTGTTTCCGAGCCGCTCAATCTCTTGATTTTGGCTAAACGGAAATTCTTCCATTTGTTTGGTGCGGAAATGCTTAGGTCCCAGATCCATGCCTGTGGGATATCAACATCGGCGGTACCATTCTCTACCTTAGGCTGTAGAATGAATGGGAATCTGTTTTGTCGCCCAACGCCAAGGGATACTTGATCTAAGCTTTTAGCTAGTATCAACTGGCGTAGCACGCAGTCAGCTATAGGACGATTGAGGACTTCATAGAAAACTGGGTCCAGGGATGTGAACCATCGGACATTGAGTGAAGTATCAGACGTTAATCTGCTGAATACATTACCGGCTGCGATGGAAGGAACCAACGCTGGAGTTATTACTGGCATTCTGGCTTACCTGGATATAGATAGACTGGGCCTTATATGTATCTTTACATACCGTTGCAATGGCACCCGCCGAACGTATTGAACTCTCCGGCCATTCGCAAATAGGGTTTGGCAACCAGTGTAACGGTGCTAAAACCATCCGTTAGCGTTTCTACCACTGTTTGAGGGAATTATGAAAGACATCGCACGATTGAAGGAATCAGTCCGACTCTGTATGATGGCGAAAATCGCCTGCATCATCTGGGGCCACAAGGGTATCGGAAAGTCCAAGATTATGCTCTCCCTCGCCCAAGCTGGGTTAGGAGAAAGCGTCATCTCATACCGCGACAAGGACCGCGATCGCCGCTTCGTTCTCAATCGGGACAAGCCAAATGACGTCGTAGAGATTGAAGAAGACGGTTCGTTTACCCACCACGCCATGACCGCGTTCTTGGGCGAACACAAGAGTCTGAGCAAGCTGCTCGACGTTAAGAAAGCGACCAAAAAGAACATCCCCATGGGATTCGTCGATCTTCGCTGCAGCCAAATCGAAGCCGCCGACATTCGTGGGCTCCCCGACAAGTTGAATGGACGGACTGTCTACCTCCCGCCCGCCGAATTGCCTTTCGGCGACATGACTGCCCTTGAGATCGAACAAAAGCTTCACGCCTGCAAGACCAAGCTTGAGCGTGACAACCTCGAACTCAAGTTGCAACCACACTATGAGCACGGTATTCTGTTCCTCGACGAATTGAACCGTGCTTCGGACGACGTTCTGCAGTGTGCGTTCCAACTCGTTTACGACCGCCGCATCGGCGATTATCGAGTCCCCGATGGCTGGGCAGTGGTATCTGCTTGCAACTACAACAGCGGGGACTACATCACGAACGGATTCGTCGATTCTGCTTTCCTCGACAGATTCTGCCATATCGATTTCCGTGCTGGCGACAATACGCTGGACGAATGGTGCGAATACATGACGGAAAGACACGGAGAACACGCCGCTCAAGTCATTGACTACTGTGCCTCCAACATCGACAATCTGGTCGGGTCCGAAGGCGGCGACAAGGGCTTCAACGTCACTCCGTCTCCACGTAGCTGGGATCGAGTTGCTGAAGTAGAGGTGATCGCCGCCTCTCACAACATCGATCCAGACGTCAAATTCGACGTTGTTCGTGGTCTGGTCGGTCCAGATGCGGCCTTGAGCTACAAGACCCATATCTGCCCCGTCAAGCCCCGCACCCTCTATGACCAGGGAGTCGAAGCCAACAAAAATGTTCTGAGCAAGCTGGAGCGTAATGCACTAGTCAGCTTGTGCGTCGGCTACGTCGCCCTGTGCCGTGGACGCAAGGAAGATAAACGGGCAGCCGACGTCGCTCTGGATCTCACTCAATTCTTGCTGGACCAAGAGATTGCAGATCGCGACGTGGTGGTTTCCTTCGCACGTGGCATGATCGCCGCCACCGTCATTTGCCAAGGTGAGGATATGGCATACTGCGTCAGCAACGTCCCCATCGCTCGTCAGATTGTGGAAATGACCAACGAACTCGGAACCTACCTCACCGGTTTGATCAATCGTCCCAAATTGCACGAAGAACTGGGACGTACTGGTTGGGACGAAGCAGCCCTTAGCGGTCAAACTACCGAATTGGCATCCGTTTAGTTCAGCCTGATGGAGCATCAAATGCCGACAGCAATGGAAGAACCAGCCACTGACGAGGAACAGTCAGAAGAGCCGGTGAAAATCACGAACAAGATGCGTCGTGAAGCTGACGAAAAAGTGATGAAGGCACGATGCCTTCTCACGTCAGCCAGTCCTTTTTATGGACAATTCGCACAACGCATGAATTGGATGTCTCACGACATGCCATGGAAAGAGTCTGAAAAGTCCAAAACCATGGCAGTGTATGTCAATCGACAAGGAAGCATCGATTGCATATACTATCCACCGTTCGTTCAACAAATGTCCGTGCTCGAACTGTACGGCATCGTGCAGCATGAGATCGAACATATCGTTCGACTCCATTGTACACGTCGTTTGCGTAGAGATCCGAAAATCTGGAATATCGCTTGTGACATGTGCGTTAACGGTGCCCAGAGTGCCCCTCGCATTGGCTGGCCTTGGTCCAACGGTAAGCATATTCTGCCGTTCATGGAGAAGGCAGCATCTACACTGATTTGGATTCCCAACGATTGGCCATCAAACGAAACTGCAGAATATTTCTACGATCGACTGATGCAGAATACGATGGTCATTCCACAACTGGGTAATGGCGGCGAAACTTTCGACGACCATTCAAGGTGGGGTGAGAATGGGATGACGGAAGACGAGTTGCGTGAAGTCATCGGACCGATCGTTCGTGATGTTGTCAACAACTGTCGAGGTAACGTCCCAGGCCACCTCGTTGACGCCATCAAAGCTCTGTCGAAGCCAATCGTTAACTGGCGTATGATGCTCAAGAATTTCCTGGGCAATCACGTTGGCAACAAACGAGCAACGTACTCACGACGTAATCGTCGTCAGGATGCATTCGGGGTTAAGGGCTTTAGCCGCCATGCTGCCGGATCTATTTCAGTGGTTGTTGACACTAGCGGGTCTGTTTGTGAAGACCAACTTAAGCAATTCTTCACTGAAATTGAGGCCATGGCTGACCGAGCCAAAATCAGCGTCTTGCAATGGGACCACGCCATGCAAGACTACAACACCCGCTACCGCAGAGGCGACTGGAAGAAAATCCAAGTTAAAGGCCGAGGTGGTACGGACATGGCCGCACCAGTTGAATGGTTGTTCGAACGATCACTCATCGGCAATGCTTGTATCATGCTGACTGACGGTGAATGCAACTACACCGAGAAGAAACCATTCCCTATGATTACCGTGATCTCTGGAAGGGAAGGTAGCGTCTCTGAACCAGAATGGGGCCAAGTAATCTACTTAACATGAAAGACATCAAATCCAAAATCGTAAAAATCTTGAGAGATCGTGGAATTACAGACGTTCCATCGGCTTTAGATGCTCTTGAGAAATTGGCACCATTAGCTGAACTCGTAAAGGTTGTAACAGAAAACACCAAACCAGAACCAGCTAAATCGAAGCAAACTGAACCGGAGACTGCCGGCCCACGGTTAAATCGCGATCTGAGCGTAATCCTCAATGCTTACCAATCTAACGAAGATTGGCTTGACAAACTGACAGAATGCCGTAGCGACACGGAACGCTACATCATTCTCGAAGGGCTCAAGAAAAACAACGAGGCGATCGGATTAGCCGTAATCCGTCATGTCCCAGGATAGACTTGACCTTGGGCCATTATCTAATTATAATGGAATGATGGACCTGGAGTACTGGAAACAAATCCCAGACATTCGCCAGAGCAAGTATCCGCCACAGTTCAGGACAGAGCCAGGAGAAAGCTGGCAGGATCGTCATGAACGGCGATATGCTTTTGCTTTTGCTACCATCGTAGACTTAAGACGATGGTGCCAAGAACGCAACCTGGAATTATTCATGGCCGAACACGGATACCGGATAAATATCCGATTCCGTAGTGAACTTCGGCCATTCTGCTATTGGTGGCCAGCAAATGCCAAGCTGATCTTCGACAGTCGGTGGGAACATGGAATTCACTGCCACGATACTAGTCAACTGATCTGCGAGCTAACAGATTATCTGCAACACCGCAGAGAAATCAAAGCACCAAATCTCTTCTTAATGGCTAAAACCAATCACTTTAGGTATTCAAACCTAAAGCATGATACTAGCCGAATTAAACGATCGTAAGTATGGCTGTCTAATGGCATTCCCAAGCCAAGACCTAGCCGCTAAAATCCAAGAAATAGTCAAGGTGATAGAGGAAAGACTTGGGTCTGCATTAAAAGAAGCAGAGCCAGATAGCCACGTCACCGTTCTGTGGGGATTATCAGATGATGACCCCACGCCGATAAAGAAACTATTCGGCACTCAAGAACCAATCTCAGCAACTCTAGGCGAGATTGAAAAATTCGCAAATGACGGGGAAGACGTGATCCATATATCCGTCAAATCCCCGATCCTCTACGAGCTAAATAAAAAAGCGAAAACTCTCCCACATAAAGAGAGTGAATTCGACTATCACCCCCACCTTACTTTAGCGTACGTAGAACCGGGGTCTTGCGATGGTCTCCTAGGCTGGAACCCAGGTTTCGGAACAGTAACATTCGACAAACTCATATTCTCAAGCTCTACTAAAGAGAAGACCACTATAGCCGATCTTTCTACGCAGGGGGATTGAATGTCATCTTACGGTAATTGTCCGAAGTGTGGAACCGAAGGCGTAGCTAGAGAACGTCGCCCAAACGGCAATGACCGATGCGGAAATGGTCATACTTACCCAAGTAAAGACGCTGTAAAACCGCCTAAGATGGGTCCCAGAGAGTCTCACCAAAGATAGACGCTCCAAACCCACTGGCCGATGCGGACGTGGCGAAAATGCAATAAGTGTCCGTGTAATGCCGTTGGATCATATTGCCAGTAAAGGTACTGGTCGTATGATCGACGTTGAGTTCTGCACGTAATGGGGCGTCAGTAGTGTGATCCCAGACGTTCGTCTTACGTAGTAGAGTATCTATCAGATGTGCTCTACTAATGGTTCCTATATTATAGGAATCAGAGGTACTTGATAGTACCTGACGCAATTGGGCCAGTATGTCGGTGGAGTGCGTACGCAGGTTCCGAGCCAGCATTAGGGCGTCGGAGCTCTGGAAAACCGTCTTCGTGGCCTGTGAGAGACTGTCGGTGCTGTGGGCCACCACCCGACGAGACTGCAAGAGCGTGTCAACGGAGTGGGTCAGAAGCGATGACTTCTTGGACCACGCATCAGCGGTATGAGTAATTCCAGTCGTATCCAGCAGATAAGCACTGGTGGAATGACTGAGGGTCTGAGTCCAATTTGCAAAAGCACTAGTTGTATGGGTTATGGACGACGTGTCCAAAAGCAAGGCATCAACAGTGTGTACGACGTAACCAGGAATAATTGCATAGATATCCGTCGTATGCGTCCTGGTATATGTCCCCCTAGCAAATGAACTCGTCGTGTGGGCGATGCTGATTCTGGCATTAGTAAAGGCATCAGTCGTGTGTGCGACTGTGAACGTAGCCCTAGCCAGTGCATCGGTAGTCCACGATACTGTATTCGTCTTAACAGCGAAACCACTTGTGGTGTGGGTCGCCGTCAACGTTGCCAGCTTGAATGCGTCGGCTTGGTGAGAGACCGTCGCCCGCAACTGCTTTAGCGTGTCGGTAGTATGAGTACGAGTCGACGTAGCCTTCAGCGTTGTATCAGTACTGAAGGTTGCAAACGTCGAACCATTAGTAAAGACGTCGGTCGTGTGCGTCCTGAGGCTTGTCTTCAGAGCCAGGACGTCGGTTGTATGTTCCTTACTTAGTAATAGGTATGAATAAGTATCGGTCGTGTGGCTATCCGTTGAGGTAGCCTTAGACAGTACGTCAGTAGTGTGTGATCTATTCAGCGTTGCTTTTAACGCCGAATCAGTCGAATGGGTTAAAGCACCGGAACCACTTAGGAACGAATCGGTAGTGTGGACTACCGTTGACGTATCCAACAGATACGTATTCGTGGTGAATGTGGCAGCACTCGTCTTCAGGGCCAGCGTGTCGGACGTGTGGCTTGCTGATTGCGTCTTGAGTGCTAAGGTGTCCGTAGTGTGGGTACTATATGAGTACCCAATCAACGACGCACTAGTCGTATGGCTCGCGGTATTGGTTTGGAGAGCCAGAACGTCCGTGGTGTGCGTCAAGGTCGACGTCTTTAACGTCGTTGTATCAGCAGTGTGTGTTCTAGTGAACGTAGACTTACTGAAAGCGTCGGCAGTGTGCGAGCTCGTCACCGCACTGGTTAGCGAAGCATCAGCAGTATGATAGATCGTACCCGCACCCTGGGTGAATATGTCCGTGGTGTGGGTAAGAGTTAATGTCGCTTTAAGAATCGCATCTGTCGTATGCGCCAACAGTACAGAGATGTTGGCGTAGGCATCGGTAGTGTGGGTTCTACTAAATGTAGCCCTAGCCAATGCGTCAGTCGTGTGGGTACTAGACTGCGTCTTAAGGTTCAGGGTGTCAGTGGTGTGGCTTCTGGTTAGCGTAGCAAGTAGAGCCGTATCTGTAGAATGAACTACCGATGCGGTGTCTAACAGGTAGGCGTCAGTGCTCCATGACCGAGCAACCGAAATATTGGCGTAAGCGTCCGCCGTATGCGTTACGGCTTGAGTCTTAAGCTGGAGTGAATCAGTAGTGTGGGCTACTGATTGTGTCTTCAAGCTAAGCGTATCTGTCGTGTGCGTCCTTGTTAAGGTCGCCAATAGTGTCGTGTCAGTCGTATGAACTGGCAGGCCAGACAGCTTAGAATAAGAGTCAGCGGTATGAGCGACCGTAACCAACAGGTGAGTGTAGGCGTCGGTCGTGTGACTCGCCGATTGAGTCTTTAATGCTAGAGTATCACCTGTGTGTGATACTGTTTTGTCACCCTGACTAAATGCGTCAGTAGTATGCGTGCTGGTTAAGGTTGCCTTGAGAGCTGTGTCGGTGGTATGAACCGGCAACCCTGACAGTTTCGAATAGGCATCAACCGTATGTGTAACGGTTTCCGTCTGCTTGGAGTATGCGTCTGTAGTATGCGTCTGACTCTGAGTCTTAAGATTCAGAGCGTCAGTGGTGTGTACAACTGACTGCGTCTTCAGATTCAGAGAATCTGTGGTGTGGGTCCTAGTTAACGTCGCTAATAGGGTAGTGTCTGTCGTGTGGACAGGCAAACCAGAGATATTGGCATAAGCATCCGTTGTGTGGTTAAGGACGGATGTCGTATTGCTGTAAGCATCAGTAGTGTGAGATGCCGTCTGCGTTTTTAAGGCGAGTGCGTCAGTCGTATGCACCGCCGTTTGCGTCTTCAGATTGAAGACGTCAGTCGTGTGTGTTCTGGTTAAGGTTGCTAATAGGGTAGTGTCGGTTGTATGAACCGGCAATCCAGAGATCTTAGCGTAGGCGTCAGTCGTATGTGTTAACGACTGAGTCTTTAGATTGAAGACGTCGGTAGTATGCGTAACTGACTGTGTCTTCAGATTGAAGGTGTCAGTTGTATGCGTCCTGGTTAAAGTCGCTAATAGTGTCGTGTCGGTCGTGTGGACCGGCAAACCAGAGATCTTGGAGTACGCATCTGTTGTATGAACCGGCAGACCAGATATCTTGGAGTACGCATCTGTCGTGTGCGTCAAGAATCCGGATATCTTAGCGTAAGCATCAGCCGTATGCGTTACGGTTTGGGTCTTAAGCTGTAGTGAGTCAGTAGTATGTGTAACTGACTGCGTCTTCAAGTTGAAGACGTCGGTAGTATGCGTCCTGGTTAAGGTCGCTAATAAGGTGGTGTCGGTCGTGTGAACCGGCAGTCCGGATAGCTTAGAATAAGCATCCGTTGTATGAGTGAGGTCTACTGATTGCTTGGAGTAGGCATCAGTAGTGTGCGTCAGTGTCTGCGTCTTGACGTTTAGAGCGTCAGTAGTATGCACCACCGACTGTGTCTTGAGACTCAGAGCGTCCGTCGTATGCGTCAGCGTCTGAGTCTTAAGATTTAGAGCGTCAGTGGTGTGCGTTCGAGTTAGGGTCGCTAGAAGTGTAGCATCTGTCGTGTGAGTCAGAGTGCTCGTCTTCAGATTGAACGCATCTGTCGTATGGCTGACAGTTGATGTATCAACAGCATACGTATCGGTCGTGTGGATGACCGTTGACGTTGCGAACGCATAAACGTCAGTTGTATGACTGACGGTAGATGTATCTAAGGTGAACGTGTCTGTCGAGTGAACGACAGCCGGTGACAACTTAGAATATGCATCTGTAGAATGGACGACTGTTGAAGTCGATTTTAGATAGGCGTCGGTAGTATGGTAGATCGTACTAGAGCTACCCGGTATACCGGCACCACCCATCCAGAAGGCGAACAGCGATGAGTAGCCTAGCTGTTCGGCGTCTCCATCGCCTTGATGCCAATTAGAGGCAAACCAATTGCCTTCGTACCAATTTCCAGAATACCATTGTCCCACGGCTTAGTCTCCGTAGGTTATGCTGCTTCTATCGCCGCTAGAATTCGCGGTTCCGGAAATCTGATTCTGAGTATCGCTAAGATTACGGTAAACTGGAGAACCAGGACCGCCACTCGACTTACCAGCAGTTGCAGCAGCAATGATACGCAGAATCTGAGACGCATCAAACCCAGCTTCCAACAACGTTGACCACACAGCGTCACCAACGTTAGCTGTGGATAGTAGGTCACCGGTGACGTTAATATCGGCAGACATGAAGCCACGGGCGGTAGAATTGCCAGCTACATCACCGCTACCAGTTAACGCAGCAACCATACCAGCGATAGCACCGATAGCTGCAGCTATATCTCCAGAACCAGTCAAATTAGCCACGGCACTAACGGTGCCGGCCATGGCGGCAGTTACATCGCCAGATCCAGAGAGGTTCGCTACAGCCGATGCGATCAACGCACCAATAGCTTCAGTTATATCACCAGTACCAGTTAACGCAGCCACTGCATTAAGACCGCCAGCAAGATTACCAGCAGTCACGTCACCAGACCCAGCTATCGATCTACAAGCCATGCCGCCCGGTTTAACAGCTATACGCCAACAATATGGGTGCACATATCCGACTGGAAAGGCTGCTGTTTCCGCAATACTAGACCCGGCAATTACGGTTCCTTCTCCGGCCCAAAAGTTGCAAGCGGCACCATAGAAATTGTATCTCGACCTCTCAATGGCTAGAGCACCGGCACCACCCATAGTTCTCATTGGGTTACTGCCGAGTCTAATTCCATTAGATACCAACATTAGCCACCCCAACCAATATCCAAGATAGTGTTAATTGGAGAACTTGTAGTAGTCGCACCAGTACCAAACAACATCCATTGTAAGCACGCACCATCTTCAATTTTAGGCAATGATGGTAACTGGTTGACTAAATCACGCTCACTCCACATGCCAGTAACCGGTACACATATATCAGCAATAGGCTTGACAATGCAGAGTGCGATTACTCCAGAACCGGTATATGCCGTGCCGCCAGAAAATGTGAATGAGTTGATACGTGCTATGCCTAGATCGCCGGCCTGCTTCGGTAAGAACGGCCCATAACGACCTGCAGCATTACCTGAATGCGGAATACGAGTAGCGTAAGCGTCGGCTGCCGCTGCCATAGTTGGAGAGCCTTGGAATGCACGAGTGCCAGATCCAGGCGTGTCGGTGGTATTGTCATAAGCCGAAGCCGACAAGGTAGGACCGCCAGTAGATGGTGCAGTCTGGACTACGAAGCACGCTTCACATCCGACCCCTTGAGCATATCTAGGCATTTCAATGCGCAACGTGTGCGTGCCAGTGCCGGCGTCAGTGAAAGCGATGGCTGTACCGGCAATGGCGTTAGCCAGAGAAGTGGCAACACGAGCTGTAGTTGCCGAAACACGGATTAACCAATAGTCAGTAAGAGTTGATAGGCCAGTAGGCAATGCACCACCGGAGTTTGTGAACCTAACTTTTGTCAGATTTGTGAAATCGTTAGTGTAAGTTAATAACAAGCCCGACGATGATGACGCTGTGAATGTGTTTGAGTTGATTAGCGTACGTGAACCAGTACCGGTCACGTTGGTAGTCGAAAGGCGGTAATAACCCTGTAGATCGACTAATTTCAACTGCCAAGGAGCACCAGCGGCTGCCACGACTAGAGCACCGATGTTTAGCAAGTGCTTTGTCGCTGTTGATACGTTACCGCCGTGTTGCGGGCCAATCACAGTGGTGCCGTCTCCAACTGTCTCCGAACAAGTAACGAATACGAGGTCCGTACCTGGAAATGTGCCAGCGTTGGGAGAACCACCAAGACCAGTAAGCATGTGCCAACCACCAGCAGTATGGACTGGGGCAGTGGATTTAAACACTTCTCTCCGCAGATACTTGCCGTTGTTTGTAATCTGGTTAATTAGATCATCTTGACTGGTCCAGCCCATAATTCAACTCCACGTAAAATTTAGCCTGCCAGTTAGTTGTCCGGCTGCTACTGTTGCTGCACAATTCACAATCAGCCCTAAATATGCTCCGTCATTTATATAGGGCAACGGTTGTTTCTCTACTATCCATTCACGTTCAATTGGTGTATTAATTTCTCTTACAGCCATTTCTGCAATCGGCTTAACTAGGACTATAGTCCCCAAACCGCCATTGGCGACCAAATTGGTGATTGAAGTTATTGAACGGATACCCGTCGAGCCCTCGGCCAGTCTCAAAAACGGTAAACCACGTGCGGCGGTGGCCGGCTCGGTAGTGATTAATGAGCTAATGCCAGCGGAAGCGACTGAGCATGAGTGCGTTGGGCTTGTTTTGGAATTGCCGTCTTGGTCAATATAGTCGAAGGTGAAGCTTCCACCACCGGTAGTAGGGGCCACGGCAACATACATTGCCATAACTCCTTCCCCTGTGGTGTATCTTGGCAATGTTACAGTGTTATCCATCATCTGGACGTCGGTGTCGTCACCGTCAATGAATGGATAATAGAGAATATAATCTAGTAACCTGTACTGACCAACCAGGCCAGCGGTTGGAGTCACCAACATCATGTTGGTAAGGTACTTACCGCCAGTGTCGTCGCCAGCGAAGATCCCTCTGAATCCGTCTAGCGTGGCAGCCTCTAGAGGCGTGGAGGCGTAGTAGTTTGGAAGTGGGTTACCACTTGCCATTGACAAATCGACCCACCAGAATGCAGTGGTTGCTTGTGATGGGACTTTACGAATAGAACAACTGCGATACTTGCCGCCGTTTATGGCGTCAACATAGTCTTTAATTAATGTGAACCCCATCGCGTTCTCTATTTAGTGAACCTTGTCCGTAGACGGTAGCTTTCAAGCTTGCAGCAATCCCACCACCATCATGTTCGCAGGTTCTAGTTATTTGACCGTCATTTACTTCCGCAGGAGCGTTACAAATAGTACAAGTATACTTGATGGAATCACTCATTTTAACTCTCAGTTGCAGTTAGATCTCCAGCCGAAAACTGGGGCTGGATGTTAAGGGCGACGGTCAATGAACTGTTCAATGCACCAGCATATAATACTTTACCTGTGCTGGAAGAGGCAGTACCAATAGCAACGTGCGTGATGGTAGCACCAGTAACACCACATTGAGCGAACTGTATAAGGGCGGCGTTTTCTGCCGCACCGCTTGCAACCGTCCAGCCACCAGAGGTGCGAGCAACAGCTACTCGAACGTAATTCGTATAGGCAGTCTCATTGGTAGTCTGAGAACCACCAATACCAGGCGAAGCAGTGTGCAACGATAAGTACAAATTCGTCAACGGTGACGACGAAGCGTTATCGGCAATATTGGCAATAGCCGTACCGTTAAAGATCAACAATGCCAAATCGTTTGAAAATGTGGTGCTTTTCGGCACTGGAAATCCCCCTTAAATGCATAGTCTTATCTAAAATTTGCATTACGAGGGATTACCTCGAATCTGCCATGCAACAAATTAGGCAGGATCACTACCAACAACCGGACTGGCAGCAGCAGTCGAAACCGACGCGGTCCAAGCCGAAGTAGTATCGTCTTCCTTATAGACAGTAAGAGTAGACCCAGAAATGGCCCATTTATTTCTTAGGAACCGGATACCATTCAGGAGTGACCTAGAAGCTTCACCAGACAATGTACTAAGGTCAAGCTTGAAAATTGCTTCCGGAAGTGCATCGACATTAGTGTCGATAATGTCAATCTTAGCGTCGACGGCGGATAAAGCAGACGACGTGGCAAGACCTGACTGAATTTCCGTGACAGCGTCAGTGGCCAAAGCGGCAGCCGTCATGGTGTTAGAAGCCATCGCACCGACCGACGAATCCATCCTACCACTGACAAGAGAAGCTGGAAGACGCGATTGAATATCTGCAGTATCAGTTTCTACATCTGTTGCAGTCTTTACGGTTGTGCCAGACAGGTTGACGGTCGTTGTTGGGCTACCAATATTAGCCCAATCTATACCAGCTTCACCGGTTAATGACACATCCAACGTTCTGCCAGCAGTCGTTGGCTTAAGTGCACCATAATCACTAAGGGCTGTATCAGCCTCAGCGTTAATCTCAGCAAGGTAATCCGTGGCGGTAGCTGCTGCCGTAATAACATTCGCGGCCATGGCTCCAACGGAAGCATCCATTCTACCGCTAACCAGAGCGGCAGGCAGTCGAGTTTGAATGTCATTAGTATCCGCAAGGATAGTTGTGACATTGCCATCAACCGTGCTCAAGGCAGATGAAGTTGCTAGACCAGTTTGAATCTCTGTCACTGCATCAGTTGCCAAAGCTGCTGCAGTAAGAGTATTAGTTGCCATCGCACCGACAGATGAATCGATACGTCCACTAACGAGGGCAGCCGGTAAACGAGATTGAATATCTGCCGTATCTGTCTCAACGTCAGTTGCAGTTTTTACGGTCGTACCGGACAAAGTAACCGTGGTAGTTGGACTGCCAATATTAGCCCAATCTATACCAGCTTCGCCAGTAAGCGACACATCAAGAGTTCTACCGGCAGTTGTCGGCTTAAGAGCTCCGTAATCGCTTAGGGCCGTATCAGCTTCAGCATTGATTTCTGCAAGGTAATCTGTCGCTGTAGCAGCAGCCGTAATGACGTTCGCAGCCATGGCCCCAACGGATGAATCCATACGACCACTAACCAGTGCAGCAGGCAGTCGAGTTTGGATATCAGCAGTGTCTGTTTCTACGTCCGTCGCAGTCTTGATAGTCGTGCCAGATAGATTCACCGTTGTAGTTGGTGCATTGATATTCGACCAATCAAGACCAGCTTCACCTCCAGATGCCACATCAAGCGTACGATCACGGACTGTTGGCTTCAATGGACCATAATCAGTTAACGCGGCTTCGGCGTCACCATAGATATCACCAACGGCTAATTTAATATCATCCGTATGGCTTGGGGTAGCACCTGACTGCAAGAAGATTTCCCATCTACGACCGGTCCCACACCCAGGAACATTTACCGGACCATACAATCCAGAAGTGCCAACTTCATATAATGGGATATCAAAATCATCGCGACTATCGGTAAAATCGCTAAAGCAACGACCATTCCACGCTAAACCGTACGAGTTATAAACGATAGCGTAAACAGTTTGCCCAGTTTCACCAGTGCTTATTTGCATTCTATTTAATGCCACTGGTGAACTAAAATCATATGGGCCAACGTCTGGCGTGGTCGATAAGCGTTTTTTCCCAATGATATCGTGTGAGAATGTCGGGATATTAGTAGATCCGGCATTCTTTAATGATGTAACCTCTGGATCGGTGGGTAAAGCGGCAAGAGTGATTGCAGCCGTGTCAGCCTCATAACCACGCTCATTGCCCGTTGCAGAATCCACTCTCCAATAAGCGTTGTTTGAAATGCCTCTAGTACCATTGTATAGCTGATTTGTTAAAGCAAGATATGCGTTAACCGTGTTACCAGTATCCCACGCGACAATCGAGTTAACTAACGAACTGTCAGCACATGCACCAGCACCAACAGTAGCACCGAATTGAACGTCATAATCAAATCCGAAAGCTTGAGCACTACCTAAGACTCGTAAGGTAGACTGCCAGATATGTATGCTGTTAGTGCCAGAGGACCTATTCATGAAGCCCCACTGTGCACTGGTGAAGCTGCCATCTACTTCAATAATGCTGTTAACGTACCAGCAATTGTCAATCTCAATATTATCGAATGCACCTGGGTTATTCGACAATGGTGATAAGTAGAGCCGTTCGCCATAGGTGATACAATTAGCCTGGAATATACCAACTGCAAATTGCTTGATGCCTATTCCTTGGTCAGCGTATTTGCAATATACTCGGAAATTTCTAATGCTTGTTCTAGTGCTTGTTACAGCAGTGGTGGTAAGACTTCCAAGACCAGCAATAGGAGTATGGCTTGCCTCGATTCGGCAATCATACATGACCATTAAACGATGCGTTGAAGTTGCAACGTGCGAATAGAATCCGGTTCCACGCCCCTTTTCAGTTGCATAATCCCAATCGCTAGATTTTAAGGTTCCATACTTGCCCCAGCAAGAAATGAACCAAGTTTCGCAATCGCCATCGGTAGAGTACGAATTAAATAAATTATCGCCAGCTGAGTTGTATTTAGGATAACCAGCTACACAATTAACCCACATGGAATGACCACCAGTGGCACTCACTCCTGGGTTATTATGAGCCATCACGTGAGAGCCACTGTAATAACCTTCAAGATTAATAAATAGATTGTACTTCTCTCCAGAAGTGCGGCTGGTAAATGGTTGAGCTTGGGTGGCAGTTGTAGTTCTGTGACATCCAAAACCGTCAGCACGAATCCCTTCAATTCTACACCCGTCTCCTTGAAGCTCAACACCATTGTTATCATTTGAGATTACGGCTTCAATGTCAAGTGTATTTGGGTCCGTACCACCGAGGTTTATGTGTAGAACATTGCTGCCCCAAAACCAAGAATTGGATGTAGATCCACAAGCCGTTGAATCACCAACTCTGATGAGATTCGCACCAAGGGTGTCACCAAGGCGGTCATTTACTTTACGAATCCAAGCAATGTCGTTAGTTTCAGCAACAGTATATCTGTTACCGGCTGCTAGAGCCCAAACATTAGACGCATCAAGATACTTCACCTTGAAGGCATTGAATAACGGCATCTCTCCTTCGCCGTATGCATCAATAGTGACGTTATCATGAGTGATTACCCAATCGTCATCTTCGTCCCATTCTCCACCGCGTTCAAACCGTAAACGCATATTTCCAGAGCCAGCCGCCTCAATGGCAATAGCTTTGGATCTAGTTTCCCATGGATTATCAATAGATCCGTCGCCAGTCGTATCGTCTCCGGACGGTGAGAAATAATAAGTAGTTGTACGCTGACGAGGACAATGCTCCTCAAACTGTCTACGGCGATTGTCTTTCCAGTCTAGCCATTGAGCATGCTGGGTGACTATATCTGGCGGCGTTGCGAATAATGTAATCGACATACCAGTATATTACACCGTAAGTATGTCAAAGTACACTCTTGCCTGAACTGAGGTTGGGTTGGTGGAGTATGTTGGACACACCAATTTCAATTCAAGAGTATCAGTTGTTGCCACACTAATGTTCAGGCCAGTTACTAATTCAGAATATACTCTGCCGCTAAGAACTACAGCAGACGTCAATGTATAATCAGTTGTGTTGTTAACTCTAAGGTATAATGTGGCTGTTTCCGATGTACCAAGTACAGCACCCACCCAAAATTGAACTCTAGCCCGCGTAATGATACCAGCACGTTGGACTGCACAATAAGTAATATTGGCGGTAGACGTCCAAGCCGAAGCACCAGAATAATATGTTGTGGCATCAGCCGGGTTAAAAATGTTCGCAGTGAATATGTCGAAGCAGTAAATTTCCGAATTTTTACCAATCACATGCCAGTTTGAGCCATCAGATTGAATCGTTATGGACTGATACCTAACTCTTAGGTCGTAAGTAGTCGCACCATCTATCGTTTCCGATGAGTCTCCATCTACTGTAACAGCATTCACCGATGAATCGGTTTTCTTGATTATTAATATTCTACCAGTGTGAGATGCCGCCGCAGGCAATGTTAGTGTGAAAGCTGCAGATGTAGCATCACACGTAATCGTATAATCATTTGAGGTTGCCGTGTAAGCAGAAGTCTTTGAGACAATATTTGATAATTGTCCACCGCTTAAGAATCCAGTAAAGCCAGTTGAAGTTCTGAACTTTAAATCGCCAGCTTGACTGTAGATGAAGCAACCGGAACTAGGATTGCCTGTGGGGGCAGTTGATGTGTCACCAAGAAAAAGACCACCGTCCATGCTCTGCCAGTTTGGCTGAGAATTGGTGATCATAGCAATGTTTTCCGTGGCTGCCGAAGCATCAACGAAGAACATGTACTGAAGAGTATCACCCTCTAATCGAAAATCAGTATCTGCACCATCTTCGTTAAAGATGGTGTTGGTATTAGTCGTGCCCGATATCTGATGGCGTAATGCCCCTGCGGCTGAACTACCAGAAACAAAAGCATAATATTCAGTGCCAGTTCCAGGAGTCAGTAGTTGGAATTGTTGATTTTGGATACCAAAACCATATCCAACAGTAGAGGAGATTGGATACAGTGCAATCTTAAATCCAGTTGCTTGAGCGAAGTTCACTTTGCCAGTGAAAAATCCGCCATTATCACCGATATTAACTGTATCAGTTCCAGCATCGACAACAAGTAACTTAGTGTCGGTATCACCCTCAACTCTAAAATCAACGTCTGCCCCAGCATCATTAAAGGTCACAGCCCCAGAAGTCAATAATGTGGTAGTTATTATACCAGCAGAGGTGACAGTATCACATGATATGCCTGCTAGTACAGAATTCCAATCATAAAAATAGTACTGTGAGTCATTGTGCTCAATAGCAGCATACTCATCATTAGCACTGTCATAAAAATTAGCAGTACTAAATTTTATACCATTTGGTGCACCGGAATTATTATTCATGAAATAATGACCGGCATCTAGATAAATCTGACCGAAAGCTAAAGACGTTCCATCCAAAATCTGCAATTGATTCTCAGTTTGCAGATACGAAGTGGCGGTAATAGTACCAGCATCAACAGTGGATGCCGCAATCGTACCAGTGCCGGTGATGGTGGGAGACGTCAGAGTTTTATCGGAAAGAGTCTGAGTGTCAGTTGTCCCTACAAAGGCACCGCTTGGATTCGTTTTAGTGGTGAAAGCAGACGTACCATTACCAATGATAACTCCAGTAAGAGTTGAAGCCCCAGTTCCACCAGTCGATGCTGGCCACACTCCAGCAGAAGCACCAAGAGTATTACGTGCCCCGGATGCAGTAGTGTCATCTAATAAAGCACGACCAGTGTCACCAATCGTAGTTCCAGCTATGCTTAATTGCGGTGGATTGCCACCTCCACCACTACCTGTTACTTTGCTAATGTCATAATTGCTACCACTTACTGTGACCAGTCCAGCATCTCCATAAATGTCGGCTTGATCACCACTAGCACGTACGTCAAAACAATGAATAGTGGCACCACCGCTAGTTATCGCATCTAAGGTTGAACGCCAATAACCTCCGTAAATGTTTACAGTAGCACTGCTACTTCCGGATGCCAGTATACCATCAGTATCTCCAAAGGCATCTACATTAATGAAATCAACAACACTAGCTGCATCAAGATTAAGTAAAGATCCGAAACCATTAGCTCCAGAAGCGGCTGGAACGCTTAGATAACAATCAATAATCTTGGCTTGAACCGTAGACTGTGCCCCGGCAGCTGAATTATGATCGGTACTCCAAACAATTGCCGCACCAACATTGGACACTGCGACGTGAACATCGCGAATTGCAATATCCGTTGCGGTGGCAGCACCATGGTATCCAATGCCGCTCTCATTGGTTATGATCTTTAATGACTCAATCTTGACGCTGCTAGCGTTAACGATCAATCCGGGTTGAGTCGATAAAGTGGTGAAGATAATCGTTGGGTACCCAACACCTACTAGACTCACTCCGGTATTGAGAGTCATTGAGGACGTAGCTTCTGCGTTAGCATATAACTTAACTATGTCGCCATTAGTTGCTGCTGCTAACGCAGAAGCTAAAGCCGATCCGCGAGCGGAATCAGTGGATGCCCCAAGACCGTATGGCTTAACTAGCCCGTTTGGTTTGAGCAATTGAACTGGGGCTAATGGCGTATAAGCTACTGGGATCTGTGTCATACTACTCGCCAATCGGTTCTAAATCAGCAGGGACCCAAGCCGGGCTATTAAACCATCTGTGGCTATCATTCCATCTACATATATTCTCAACGTGCCCGTCTTCGAACACCACAGAAATATGTTGGACATTTCTATCACCAACAGTGGCTTGCCAGCCAATAAGATAGACCGATGCTGTTCTTCCGTTAGTGCATTGCTCTTTACGATGGCGATAAATTAGACGTTGTCCAGGCTCAAAATTTTGCACAAGGACTGGTCTTATGCCGTCTAGAAGAACCAGTGATGATAGCTTGGATCTATCTATGCACTCTGAAGATATAGGCTGACCATTATGGCCGATTTGAGATAAAGAGGTGCCATCAGAATAGATGGCCTTCCAAGACAGGTGCATTGTATTGCTCCTAAGGATGGCGAGTAGTTATTATTCTTCGTCGAACGCCTCCGCGTCCATGACTTCCTCGATGGTGGCACCATTTTCGCCAATTTCGAGGACAAAATCCTTCTCCGCGATAGCTTCGGCAAGTGCACGAGCATCAAGGATCGACTTGATTTCTTCTGCCTTCTCAGGGGTCAGAACATGGCTAGCTGCATACCAACGGCAACGGCCATTTGGTCCACGACCGTCACAAGTGTGACCGCCAGGGATGTCGTGAGGAAATACAACCCCAACCGTTTTCCCAAGAACTGGTGTAACGGCTAGAACTTCGACCGAAGCTGGGGCTTTGTCTTGGTTTTCATTGTAAACAATGATTGTGTCGCCTTTGGCAATCTTCATAACGCTACCTTCTCTAGAGAGGATAATTTAAGTTTGACAAACTTATCCGGCTCTCTCAAAATAGATAAAGTAAAACCCCAAATATCAAAACCAGAATTATTCGCCACCCCAAGTTCAATTATCTTATCAACCGAACCATGACACTTGCGACAAGTTGAACCAAGATTCCAAGGATCATGCCCACCCCCGAACTTGCGAGGTATAATATGATGGCACTGAAGATTCTCAGTGTTATCACAGAAAACACACTGATGACCATCACGATCTAGAATCTGTTGGCGAAGCTCTTTCCAAGCGTGACAAGCTCCACCATTCTTACTAAGCCAAGATTGTTCAATGGTAACACGGCTACCAATAGCCTGACATTCTCGACTGCAGAATTTTGAGGCTTTTCTTAGTTTGCCACCAGTCTCAAATTCAGCTCCACATTGTTCACACTGGACAAACTTACGACGATGAGACTCTGGACGGGCAACTCCCACATTAGATTGAGTGGCACACTTATGTGAGCAGAATTTTAGATCTCTTCGCTTAACCTTATTGTCACATCCTGGATAAGAACAAATAGGAAATGGCTTAGACTTTTCTTTAGTCAGATGCTCCTTAAGTTGGCATCCACAACTCTTAACACTGCCATTCCGGAGACGCCAACCTGGAACTTCTTTTTCGTTACCGCAAGAGCACCGGCAAAGCCAAACTGCTTTGCATTTCTCATTAGAATGAGAGAATTCTAAAACTTCAAAACGACCGAAAATCTGACCAGTAATATCTATTAAACTCATACAAGCCTCCTTGCTCATATTTACGTCGTATTATCATGTCACATTGTAATGTAATATGGACGTTTAGGTCTCGTTATGTTTCGTCATAGCGAAACGTGAAAGTTTCGCTACTCGAAGAGCCAGGTCCAGCCGTCTCGTCCACAGTAATCTGATAAACAACCATGTCACCAAACAACCCAGTACCGGTAGTTGAACCGGTTAGCGATAGTGGAGAACCACTGGTGTAGGTAAAGGCACTAGCTGGTGAACCATCGAGACCGGTATGATTACCAGTCGTCAGTTGGGTACCAGTGCCAGTTGTCCCAGTAGCTTGGCGATACCCGGCATTAGCACCGGTTGAAGCCTTTGCAACGATGCAAGCGATACCGGTACCAAAGTTGTTGGAACCGTCAGTATACCACTTGAGGTTATTAATGGTTCCAGAAGGTGCTACAGTCACGTTTAAACGTGTAGTAACCCAGTAACTGTAATTCGTGCCAGCAGATGTTGGGATTTGGATTGGATTTGACGTACTGCCAGTAGAATGGGCATCAGAAACATCTGCCCGCGTGTTGATACTGGTAATGTCAGTGCCAGAACCAGAGCCTGAACCAGTGATACGGTTGATTTGTACTGTTGCTGCCATTTATACCCCCGACGAAAATTCTATGGCTATCTTTGATCATACTATCGAACAACTGGCATCGATACCACATTACGATCCAGAGGGACAGGCATTCTTGTCAAAGGAGTACGGCACTTGCCAAGGATAACTCGTTGGGGGTAAACGTTGATTTCGTGGTCCTCAAGCGAATTGACAATAGTGTCTTCAATGTCTTCGCCGATTATGTCAACAACATCAGTCGAGGTCACAGGTGCAATGTCTATCACAAGCCCAGATACATCAACTGCCGTGTCTCCCGGCTGACCTAAAATAGATAACGTTGCAACATTCCCAGAATTCATTAAGATATTCTTGCTCTGTAGAGCTACTTTTTGCAGCCCAGCAGCTACAGAAATGTCGTAATCAGGGATGAATACTGCATCACCCAGATACAGCCTGAAACGGTAAGCCCCACCTGTACCAGATAAGTTGTCAACAATTAAACTGATCGACAAATAGACAGGGGCATCTGCCGTGTACTCGACAATGGCCAACTCAGAACTTACATCTAAGCCAGTTTCACTAAATTGTGCTAAAGTACGCATGTGTTCTCCCCTTGATAATTTTGGGAGAACTAGAGTGACTCACTATTCCAAAAGTGAATTATGTCAGCATTGGAATACCTGTTTTTGGCTAAGTTAATAGCCATACAGACTAGTTGAACATTGCCTGGAACATATCCATGGTCAGATTCAATACGATCAATTGATACCGCAAATAAACTAGCTTTATGCTCCATTTTCTTACCAGTAATCTTGCAACGCCCACCTTGATCTTCCCAGAGCTTCAAGAGATACGGAAGAGTGATCGTGACCTCGTGAGACGGACGTGGATTATTGTTCTGATCTTTACGGCCCACTCTTTTAGCGGCGTTTAATTTCGCCCTTAGAAATCTCTTGAGTGTCTCTTCTCTGTAGAGACGTGCCTTAGATGGATCATATTTAGTGGTCTCTGCTTTGATACGCCTTCTTACTTTGGCAAGAGATTCCTGATCTGAGATATCGCATTCTAAAGTGACACACTTATAATGCTTAATACCGTGTTCAGACAAGATTCTAGTTAAAGTGGCATAACTGATCCCTACCATGGGGGCTAATTTACGCAGAGGAGTTGTAGCTCTTAACTCCTTGATTTTAATTAGCATCTCTGGTGTACACTTCTTGAGGCCAGCTGCCATTCTAGAAACTTGTTCAGCTGTTGGCCTATACCTTTTCGGCTTTACACCAATCCTACGTGCTCTGGCCCCAACGGCTTTGGAGGAGATGTGAGAAGCATGCTTAGCACACCACTCGACAATCGTCATTTGAGGCAGATCAGATATAAGTAGATCGTCATATTTCGACCAATCAATGAAATAACCAGATGGCATAAGTTCCCCCAAAATAAATTTGAAGAAATCTTAATACTTTGAAATCATGCCATGCGTATGGTCCAACGGCAGCTAATCTCAAATGACTCCGACTTCTTGAACGGAGTGTTCAAGATGCGATGAGAGAAGATGCGTAATGTGTTGCGATAAATACCCAACGTGCCGGAAATCCCAGCACCATTGGAATCAACAACAGCACGATCAAGAACGATATCGCTGCCACCAACGTTCTTGTTAATGACCAAATAATAAGGAGTTACCTGGCCCAAGTCATCCTCAGTGTCGGATAACGAGACAATCTTAATTTGGTCACCTTCTTTAATGACATCGGCATATGCATTATCCGAGCCGTCAATGGTTACCGTAGCAGTGCCGTTCGCATTGATGGTTATCGGTGTGCCATCAGTGCGTCCCTCTAGGAATAAGTCAGTTGGGTCACATTCGCAACTACCAACAGTGTCAATTTCTCTACCAGCAGCCAGAGCTACTTCAGTAATTGTGAAGAAATCAGAATTGGTCAGACCAAAACCATTGTACTCTTCTGAAGTCAATGTTGTCTCGAACACCATGATATTATTCATGGCTCTCACGTCAGCCTGCAATAATGGTGTCCCAGACGGTTGATATGTTGGCGTCGAATATACTCTCTCGATCCTCTTAAGTGGGCGAGTTGGTTCCGTGATCGGAATGGCGTTAATCAGACCACCGTTGTACTCGGCACCAACTCCAAGGGTGATCGGAATGGGGGTACCAGTTACTTGGTCGGTTTGGTAGTAACGAGTGTCAGTGGTGTCAAGAGGGGCACCATTTTCATCAAATGATGCTCCAAATAAGATATACTTCACGGAGAAGTCTTCGTCTGGATCAATTCCGCTTGCTACCCAAGCTCCGTTGCCAGTACCACCGGTTGGGTCCCACACCTTAGAGTGGGCCATTCGATTGGCTAAGATCTCTTTACCAAATATCTTAACAATATTGGGTTGACGAATATGCTCTAGGACTTGCCCTGTCTTGGAGGACTTAATGATGATTTCGATTTCACCATTATAGCTATTCGCTGGGACTTTTTCATTTAGATGAATATTCATTTAAGCCTCAAGAGACGGCAACAGTTTCAGTTATGTAGTGCGTTGAATCAAATCCAAGGATAGTTACGGTAAAACGATCACCTTGAACTAATTGCGTTCCCGATAACTTCACCAAGGCGGTGCCAAGAATGGTGCAAGTACGTGGATCAAGTAATGAACCATTGATGTAGACCATTGCTTTCGATCTAGACGACAGTGATGTTTGAACACTCACTGGGATAGGAATACTCGCAGATTGAGTAGCGTTGCAAACACCGCTCCATGTAATGTTCGGGCTAATAGTTGGTAAGATCGATTCAAGAGTCTGGACTAAGCTAGCCAGAGAATAGACTGGGCTAACTTGAATCGCTTCGGATAAATCAGCCCACTGCCCGTTTCGGAATACCTTAATGGTTTCGGTATTAAGGTCATACCAGAACGTGCCTTCTCGGTATTGGGTTGGGGCGTCATAACTTGATTGGTTAGCAAGAAGGGCAATAAAGGCCATCCTAAACCAATCGTATCGGGCTTGCCCTTGAGCACTTGGCCAGTTGTCATGATCCTGACCAGTCAGTCCAACCTCAGCCTCGAAGTCTATACGAGGGGCGGGATATCTCAATCTATTATCTGGTAAAGGCATTAATTATCCCCGTGGCTAGGCACCAGTGCGGGGCTTAGCCTGTTGTGGTTTCGCCTGTGCGGCGGGAGCAGCCGGGGCTGCTGGAGCCGCTGGAGCCGCTCCGGCTTGAGCAGGTTGAGCCACTGCTGGTTGTGGAATGAATTGTGCTGCAACGTCTTGAACTTGCTTCTCAGTATCACGGATCTTGGCAGCAAGATCCTTAACATGATTACTAGCAACTTGGGTGGCTTGGGGAGCTTGACCTTGAGCTAGAGACTGAAGTTGCAACAATACTTCGCTAAGTTCCTTATCAGCATTAAGCTGGCTGGCATCCAACTGAAGGACAGGCGTACCGCCCTTATTAAAGGTGATACTATGCATATCTGGAGGAATATGCCAAGAAATCCCACCTTGCTTCAACTGTTGATCCAGTCCCATGGTCTGCATTGCATGATACAGATTCTTGAGGGAATCCTTTGGTTGCACCCCATCAGCCGTAGCAATACCGTCAAGAGCTTCGGAGATTTTGCCCTCCAAGGTCAAGATTGGAATGGCCTTTTTAGGACGAAGAGGCTGCTTTTCTTCTTGAACTGCTTTCTTAGGAGCTCTAGGTAGTGCACCGGCTAAAACATCATTCAATTGCTTACTGAACGGAGTAAAGCGGGTTTTAGCACGGTTTAGAATCTGGTCAACTTGCCACGACTGGATTGATCCTTCCGAAATGATAACGACCACTCCGGAATCGATTGGCACTGCTGATAGATTAGTCAGATGTGCCAATGCGACGTTGCGACTTTCCTTAATGATTGGCTGAGACTTGCTCTTGTACTCTTTGTAGATGAACGCGGCGAAAAGACCTTTAGAATCGGCTAAAGTCTGCACAGGTATCCCGTTAGAAGAACATAGCTTAACGAGTTGTTCTTTGGCGTACTGGGTTCTGTTTGTATGGTTCGTCATGGCTATGATTGGCAACCGCGTGTTTAATGAAATAATTTTGACACTATCTCAAAGTGGAATTGTCTACGGTAGTATATACCTACAGCGTCCGTTCCATATTTGATTATTCAGATGGATCTCAAATATACCAAGAATCTCGCTTAATGAAGGTCCAAATACATGCCAGCTCTCTACGCATTCGATGCCTACACAAAATATGTCGATGCTATCAACGGCAACGATGCTAATTCAGGGGACTCGGAGAGTGACGCTTACCAAACTCTTGCCGCAGCCAAAGCCGCCGCACCCCAATGGGCTACTATTTTCGTAGCCCCTGGGGATTATGATGAAAACAATCTGTTTGGCAATTTCACCTGGGTGTTTTCACCAGGGGCAACCGTGATCTACACCGGCAGCGGAGCAGCTTTATTTGACGGTACAGATACCGGGTGGGGCGGAACCGGCATTTGTCGAGTGCTCGGTCAAGGCGATTTCTATTCTGATACTGGTCTCATCGCTTTAAGCTATAGTAATTCTGTTATCGAGTTCGAATACCACGACGCCTCAAGCTCCGGCCCATGTATCGCTTTACCATTTGCTGAAGATGGGATTAAAATCCACATAGAGGGAAAGCACATTTCCTCTGACGCTTTATTTCTTGACGCTGGGCTAATGCAATTTGCTTCAGTTGCAACCATAACTGGTAAAATCGGCGGTTTCACTGGATTATCTACAGCAGCCTTCATGTATGTTGCGGTCGGTAGCACGTGCAATGTCAATCTAGAAGTTGGAAACGTCATAGTTGACGCTGATAGTGCTGCAGCCGTTTCATTCAGCAGTGGCACATGCCTCTTGAAAAATGGGTCTATTAAGTCGAACGGGTATAGTCTAGCGAACAATGGCGGCACAGATGCTCGGATTATTCTACAAGGCATCGGGTTACTACCAGGAGATGGGCATATTGTACAGGGTGATGGTGACATCTACCTAGATTCAGCGTGCGTTTTCGATAAATCCAATGTTTTAGGCAATATCAAGTTTGGTGCATTGGACATGGTCCCAGGCATTAACGAACCTAGAACTTACTACGTAGACATCCAGAACGGTAACATTGTCAATTCTGGATTAAGCAGGAGTGCAGCCAAACAAAATCTGTGGGAAGCCAAACTGGCAGCACAAAGCGGCGACACGATTGTCGTCATGCGTGGCACATATGATGAAAACAACCTCATTAAAGACGGCGTCAATTGGCATTTTGAACGAGGTGCAGTAGTATCATGTACTGAAGAATCAGAAACAGCCATCTGGGATGATGGTCCAAATGGTGCTAACGCTGCGTGTTCATTTCAAGTTACCGGTCACGGCACCTTCAGTTCAACCTATAGTGATAGTTGCATAGTCAATCTAATTAATGAGGGAAGTCGAGCATCGATTCAAGGAGATTCATTTACCACAATTAGCAAGCTTATCACTCTTGCAACGAACGCCCATTTGTCGATTGATGTTGACTACACAAACTGTATAGTCAATGCGGCGATGATTACTGTCGAGAATGGAGCTAGATTAATTGGCAAAGTCGGAACGCTTATTCAAGACACGCTGGTAATCCCGCCAGTATCAGTGTCGATTGAGACTGGCGGATATCTAGACCTGCAATTCGACTATTTTCAGAGCTCAGCTTTGTTGTTCTTTGACGTTAATGGTGACTCATCTTATCTAAGACTGCAAGGCGGCACCATTCGCCATGTCAATGGCGAATCACTTGAACCGCATGAGGTAACAGCAATCGAGGCTAGTAACCTTGGACGTGCAGACATAAGAGGTGTTACATTCCTTATCGGTCCCGAAGAAGAAGGATTGCCACGTTACGAATTGGTTAACGTTCCAGGCGAGGATAGCATAATCAATGTCGATTCTACATGCCATATAACACAATCAAAGCTCTCTGGACATATCAATTATGGTGATTCTAACATTGTTGCATTGAACAACTTCACCAATATCGATGGATACACCGTTGCACAAGCTATGGCTATTTTGATGGCTGTTGCTGCCGGTAAAGTTGATGGATCAAGTGGAAGCATCACTTCCATACGATCACTCAACGATGAGAAAGACAGAGTAGTCGCAGACGTCGATAGTGTCGGAAATCGCACAAGTATAGCTATCGACGTAGAGGATCTGATATGAACGTAATCATTTCTGTCAGAAAGCCTCCGTTCTGGAAATCACCATTCTTTAAGAATAGATATTTCCAGCCCAACCTGATATCTAGCATTGCCAGGACCGGTAGCAACCTTGATGAAATGACAGATGGTATTACGACCATCTTTCAGAAGAAGGGACGTATAACCACTGGCCACAACTCTAGCCTACTATCGATTGAAAGCAATGGCGGAAGCATGGTACCATTCTCCGCTTACGAGCCTGATGCTGGCACATTTCGTGGAGACTACTACTACAACACCACTCTAAACATGTTGTTCAAGAAAATCGTTACATCTAGGAACCCAAAGTACGGAAAACTTGTGGCACACTGGAAACGCATTAGTACACCAACATGAATGATGCAGAGCACCAATTAATCAGAGATGAATTCGCACTAATTGACACCAAGAATGGTGATCAACTAAGGGAATTCTTTCTGCGGTATAGCTTCTTGAGTACTACTGATTTTGCCTCAATCTTGTCGTTATCGACTACATTCATTAGACGATATAAAAGACGAGCAGGCTTCCGTAGAGCTAGTGCACCAGACGTCGTCCCTAACGTCTCGCCAACCAGAAACACAGTCGATAATATTGAACCTTTTGTAGATACAGCTGACTGGTGGATTCTTCATTATAAGGAACGTGGGTACGGTAGGGCTAAATTGCAACGAGCTTCTGGGTTAGGAGTTGGGACAGTCCGGCTAAGAATAAAGAAGCATTGTGGATGGAAATCGTATAACGAAGCGATGAAATCCAAACATCCGTGTAATAATCTTGAGTGGCTTACTAAGCATTACGTTGATGAACAATTATCAATGCGAGCATGTGCTAAACTTGCTGGAGTTTCAGACGACACTTTAAAATGCTGGTTATTACGAGCCGGCATTGAGATAAGACATATCAATCATGGTCCCATTGTGGGTAAAGATCGCGGCAAGCAAGCTGGTTGAACTACCAGAAATTGAAACGCTAAAGATCACAAACCACATTCTTGAAGTCCAGTACGTTACTGGAATCACAGAAGGCTACCGATTTGCGTTAGGCGGCAAACGGTTCCCACGCGAATATCCAGTTCTAAAAGAAGATCTTGTTGCCACCGGAAAAGCAAAGCTGCATAGACTCCGTGGTGGGTATGACTTCGCCGCAAACCGATCACTGTATGATTACCATTTTCGGTTACGTTACAAAGACATGCTCAAGTGGTCATTTATTGATCGCAGAATAGCTATCCATCGATTTGGTGACATCTTAGGCCAAGGGGGAGTCAACGAATATCCTCAACAAGAACTAGAGAAATGTAGTCAACGGCTAAAAGAAACCAATGGGACAACTATACCACAATGGTGCTATGGTTACTGGCACAAATTATGGATGCATTATTTCTGCCCCAATCGAAACGTGCCCACTAAGAAATGTGTCCGAACTATTGACAGGTTATTGCGTAAACGTGGTGTAGTTGATAGCTCAATAGTCCTGTTCGTCCAGTTAAGACGTCAGAAACGTATCCACGTTTGCCATCCGACGTTCTACGTTTGGTTATTTGACAAATTAGGGGTTCGCCGGGTTCTTGACCTACACCCACAAACCGGTTCAAAAGCATTAGCTTGTGCAATTTTAGGCATAGAGTATGCAGCTACACCATCAGAAGAAATGGATCACGCCTTAAATCGGGGGATTATTGATGAGTTCGGTTTGAAGTATGAACCGTACGATAAATCTGCCAAGTACGACTTATTATTGGCTGATGACAATTTTAGGGAATACCAATTGGGAGTAGCTAAACCGTATGCACATCAAGCCAAAAGACTTGTAGCATACTCGTCAGGCAGAAATAAAGATGAATTGCTGAAGCATAATCCAACAATCATTTCACTACATAATGCCGGAAATTTCCTCCTCTGGTAGAACCGGCTTGAATATAGTGTAATAACTCCCTTAACGACACTCGGTAGGAAATAATGGCAGCAAGCTTTCCCCCAAGCGGGTCGATATCCTACCGTGATGACCATGGGCAGCAGTACGAGGTCGAGTGGCAATCCGTAGAGCACGGTTCTGGGACGATTTTAGACTTCACCACAATAGTCAGAACTCCATACATCTGGGGGGAACCAATTACTGGCTATATTGAGAACCGCCAAGTATTCAGGCGTGGTGTATGCACCATTAACAGGCAGATCCTAGCCCAGCATGGTGATGGCTACGAAATAATATCAGAAGGATCATCGAGTTTCCTTTGTGACGTCCAGATGACGTTCAATTGCGATGCTGCACCGGTTGATAATTTCAAATATCATGTCGACCAATCACTAACTGACGAATTTAGCGTAGCGATCACATCCGGAACCAGTTTTGGTGATGGAGAAACGGACGGGCCTACCTTCGATAGTGATGGGGGAACTGAGCCATTGTTTGTGGTTCTGGATGAAACTGAGCAATTCAGATTTGTGGATGTTTGGGCTATAGAGGGAGAACAAGTGTTGCCGTCGCTATCTCCGTCCCCTTCCTTCTCGCCATCTTTGTCTTTGTCGCCGTCGCCGTCGCTTTCGTATTCGCCGTCGCTTTCGTATTCGCCATCGATGTCACGGTCCCCGTCACCGTCGCCTTCGGCTTCGATGTCTCCTTCGGCTTCGATGTCTCCTTCGGCTTCGTTGTCGCCGACATCATTGTCTCCATCACTGTCATTGTCGTACTCGCCGTCGTTATCGTATTCGCCATCCCCTTCATTTTCTCCATCTCTGTCACCATCGTTATCTCCGTCACTAGGCCCAGATGCGATTACGGAAATTGTTGCCCAGTTCTTGCTCAATCCAAATATGCAAATCATCATCACTGACGCATAGTATATAAGCATTTAGTCGAGGTGTAAATATGGCTCGTTCAGGTAGAAGTGCCCCACGAAAAGTTGAGGCCAAAGCCCCTGTCATTGTTCAGAATTCTAGCACAGTCAATAGTGTCTTAGCGAGGTCGGCTGAAGTGGGAAATAACGATCTACCGATTCGTACAGTGTTGTACATCGAAGTTGGCGACCTACCAGCGACTCAAGTTCGACAAGTGGTAAGTCATGTTATGGACAATTTGTCAAACGGTCATCCACATCATGTAGCCGTAATGCGTAATGGCAAAGTTACATCAGACGTTGAATTTGAAGGTGAATTTCTGCACACGGTAAGACAACTATGCGAGATAAAAGACGGAGAGATAACATTGAAGGGAGGGGCCAAGGAGATGGAAGTGATCAGGAGATCCGTGTAACTAGAACAGCATATGCTCGGACGCTTCGTCAAAGACGTAGGGATAGCGGTGTTTGTACCAAATGCGGAAAGTCATCCCCACGCCAAGGTCGCGACACTTGTCAATCATGCTGGAATAAAACTTCTGCTTACGATAAGTCATTAAAAAGCTCCCCAAATCATGCAGCTAAATTGGCACGACGAAGAGCAAAACGGAATGAAAACAAAGCTGCTGGATTGTGCGTTGAATGTGGTAAAATTAACAACTCTACAAAAACCAGATGTTCAGTTTGTTCTGAAATTTCTGTGCAGATAGGCCGACGTAGTCGAGCGAGACGTAGAAATAACAAACTGTGTATCGATTGTGGTGAACCAGCTATCAAGAAGAGTTTATGTTTGAATTGTGACGTTAAGCGAAAGCAACATCTCAAGACATTACGAGATAACGTCAAGTCAATTGTGATGGCACACTATGGTGGAAAATGCAGTTGTTGCAACGAATCCGAGCCAATGTTTCTTGAGATCGACCATATAAATAATGATGGAGCTGCACATCGTAGACAGATAAGTTCGAATGGTAGGCGAAGTGGCGAACTAATGTATAAGTGGATTATACGTAATAATTTTCCAGTAGATCTACAAATCCTATGCTCCAATTGTAATGCGGGCAAACACCGTAATGGTGGTATTTGCCCACATCAAAATAAATGACCCCCACACCAGATGACTTAGATGCCCTACAGCATCTCCGTAATAAGTTATTCTCTGCACTTGGACCCTGCATAGACAAATATCAGACCCAAGCTGCAGCACTCCAATTAGTTGATGCCCCAATATGTGATAGGGAATCGCTGATCAACGCATATTGGGGGCCAAATCACTTGGCCAAAGTCGAGTTCTTACTGCAGCAGCTTGCCATTCTAGAGACTAGGCTAACGGCATAAGCTCGAACATGCTTGGGACCTCTCCATTCAGCATTTTACTACCGACTCCGATTGTATCGGTTATAACCATCTTGGTAGTAGAACTAAAGCTGTCTTGGTTCCAATCGTAGTATCCATCCTCATCTAAGTGGAACTCTACACCACAAGGAAGCTCTGCATCAACGCACGCTTGTAGACATCCGCAATCTAGTCTTGTCCCTTGACCGTTCCTAATCCCAGACCCCATGCGGTAAGCTGTCAACAGATCAGTCGCATCGTTGATTGGTATCTCTAAGGCTTCAAACAATTCGGCATAAAGCCCATCCCTATCAAGATTACTATCTTCAACATGGTAATAGCCAAATTCGGCGGCGTAACCGTCTTGGAAATCACGTGTCAATGTGCCACAAAACCCAGCAGATGAGAATACTGGGGTAGTAGCGGCAGTTGTGATATCAATCAAGTCTGACTCAGTATTTGGCGAGCAATCCTCTAATTGATCTAAAGAAATAGCTTGATGACCAGTTGCCTGAGCACTGAAGATTCTGTGAATAATATCTAGTGAGTTAATAGTCAAAGGCAAGAGATGATAGCCCATCGTGTAGATGTCAGCCTCCAGACCGTTGCCAACGCTGGTATAGGGCATGTCGTCGAAGACCAAAATTTCGTCCCCGTACTCATCTAATTCAAGAGTAGCGTTTAAGAACGCTGGTTCTACACTACATTTTGGACTTCTTGACACACAATAGGTGCTGTGAGCATCGTCCCAGGGCCTAGCTCGGTAAGACTCATGTTCGTAATCATTTTGGAGCTGACCCATACGAACAAATCGGCAGCCTGGAATGTGCATTGATGTTAGATCAATGCCCAATTCTGGCCTTTGCAATGCAGTGTATCTGTCACTGTGATAAGCGTCGATTTGGTCTAAACCGTCAGCATAATGCAAGAGGCGATTGTTTGTTGGGGTATAGGCCCGTAGCAGCCGGCCTAAGGTATTGTCCTCAGCCGGCGTCAGTGCTACGGATAAATCTCTAGTCCCACCTTGAGATGGGAGCTCGAAGTAAACGCCTGTTCCTATCCCATGGCGGCACGGATTGTATCGATAACTTTCGTAGTTGGGTACGAGGTTCCGGTACAACGTTTCGTCGGACACTCTGCCTTTGTAACAGTAGTCGTTGACTCCGTCTGTGTCACATATGGCTGCGGCTGAGACACTGTAATCTCTTTTGAAGCTGCCGAAATGGCCGGAGTCGTTGTTGCTTGATGACGAGCCACCGCTTGTCGTTGATAAGCCGCCTTCAGCGACTCCAAGGGGCGACTCAGCTTTATTGGTTTGACTGCTGGAAGATTGGCTATTGGCTGTTGACTCGGGGGAGTAGACCCAATCGTCTTCTTCGGTGGGAAGTTCGGTGGTAACACGATCTTGTCCTCTAGGGTTGAAAATGCACGAATCACGATCGCCCGACGTGGGCTGTTCAATGTACGTTAAACCAGAAGTGGATTCACCCGCTCTGCTATCTAAAGCCCTCCAAGCAGCATGCTCTTCAGCCAAATCTGACAGCATCGCCAAACGAAGAGCAACATCCTCGGGCTTATAACCTAAAAGCAACGGTGAATTATCACAACCTTCAAGTTGCGAAAAATCGGGAATGATAGCCGGAGGCACTTGTAACTTACCAGCATCTATATCTGGACGCTGCGGAAAATCACCGCCAACACACCAATCAGTCACCAAATAGGTCTCACCGAGATTGACGTTGTATAACACAACATTCAATAACGAGTGGAACGCCTTGAGCTTAAACAGGAATTCAACCAAGAACTCCAATATATTAGACAATACAGGCTCGCCAGTTTCAGTATACAACTGAATATCAAAGCGGTTGCTCTGCATATGCCCAGACGGGACCCTGACCTTATGCGTAGCGTACGTTGCATAAGTATAAAGCACCATTCCCTCTGGTGCCAAATTATTCACATTCTTACCAAAATTCAACGCACCATTGAACGTCAGAGACACCAAATTATGACGGCGATCGTAAGCAATACCCTGCTTGGAGAATGGGTAGCGAGCACCACCAGACCCAAGATGAGCTACAACCCCAGACTTAACATCAATCCTGTGCTCAGAATACCCGATCAGTCCACCACCAGACAGAGTGGGCAGACCGTTTTCTTCCCCATAGGTGTCCGGGGCTAAGTCCATAGCATCTTGGTAGTTCTGGAGCTGCTGGTGAACGTCACTATCACGTTCTACCAAGAAAGCACTTACGGTGACCTCTCCTTTGCTCAACGTCGTGTCTAAATCTTCCACGGCTACATCGGCACCGGGAATGAACAGAAGCGGTACCTTGAGCTCTCCGAAGCCGTCCGTGTCATATGCGGCCAGCAGTGGCTCGATCTGTCTAACCACCTCAATCGTGACTTCCTCGTCACTATTCGGCAATGATTGGCCGGGACGAATCAGCCTAGTGGCCTCCCGATTCCAGTACAGATGGTGAATTTTCGAAGAGAAGCCAAACAGCTCGAATAATTCAATAATAGCTCGCTTGCTGCCTTTCAATTGTTGCAAACGAACAACGTTCTTCAGCATCGTCTTACGCAATTGGTCGGCAGAACCAGGGAAGAACGGAATATCTAAACCGAGAAGATACGACAAGTATGGCACATACTCTGGCCGAATAGTATCCACCCAATTAATCTTCTCAAGCAATCCTTGCTCATCGAAAATGTCCTGCAAAGCATCGGTAAACGGACGATACAACCCAATAGTCTCATCCTCTCCCTTATTCACCGACGTTAAATAAGGGGTTGGGGTTAGACGCACCGTCTCATCAATAACGTCACCTGGGTGATTCAGCATGAATCGATATGACGTAGAGACTTCATTACTTCCATCGATACAGACTAACTGCTGCTCTTGGCCAGCGGTCAGAATGCGTGCATAATGGTAGGCTTGGTAAGTCAGATAGTATTTGTCAGACGGTAAATCGAACGTATCAACTTTAATGTCAGACAAATCATAATAGTTAGCAGACGGAATGTATGTTAGCGTGTCACGTACACCGGTCGCCGTCACAAATTGGAAAACATCTCCCAACCGAGCATCAGCGAAATCAATTGGCGTACCATCAACCCTGAAGAAATCAAAGGCTTCAACGTCAATCTGGCGATCGACCAAATCCTCTTTATAGAGGGTCACTGCATGGATTTCTGTATTAGGATACATTAAACCAACATGGTCATGACCAGCTACCGTAGTGGTATACGGAACGTTCTCGATAAGTACACGAATCCTAGTGACGCCGCTGTTAACGACCGGTTTGCCGCGAGAATCACGACGTCCAGGCTCACAAAGGATTATCGGAAGGCCATAGCTTCTCCATGCTGTACAATTGCCATTAATCGGGAAAATCGCCCAAGACGGGCTATTAAAATCAGTTATTTGAGCCATACGCTAATCCTAAGGTTATAAGTATATTTGGAATGGGTAATCTCGACTGTTTGATCACCTGCGTAGGCTACGATGATTTTTTGCGGCGAACCGTGCCAATAAATAGGCACCAATTCCGTCGTCTACTTGTAATTACTAGCCCTGAAGACAATAGGACTATTTCTTACTGTCAAGAACAAGGCATCGAGACAGTAATTACCGATTCCTGGACCGTCAACGGGGCCACGTTCAATAAAGGAAGAGCCCTGAATGACGGCTTGGCCGAACTCCGAAAGGCAGATCCAGATTGGGTCTGCGTCCTCGACGCCGATATCATATTAAGGCCGGGGTTCAACTTAACACCACATCTAAATCCAGAAAACCTCTATTCAGCCAAACGACGACTGTGCCTCCACAAATACCACTACGAGCAATGGCTAGCACAGAACAACTGGGATTGGGATAATTTCACTGTAGAGGAGATACCGATCGAATCACCAAACGGAGGTGGAGACAAAAGATTATGGGGAAACCGAAGAATCACGACAGATAACCCAGCCGGGGCTCTCGGATACCTTCAATTGTGGTCCATGCGACAATATAAAGCACAATACCCAACTAACTTCCAAAATGCCCATTCCTACGATATACGGTTCGCTATGGGTTGGCCGGACAACAAGAGATTTTGGCTGCCAACAGACGTGCTGCATCTAGGCTGGAGAAAGCTTAACTGGGCTGGTAGAGTGACTAAAAGATGGGACTAGAACGAACAGCAAGTGATAAATGGGTAGAGAAACTATACCCAGGCGTCACAGACGGCTTCTATATTGAAGTTGGTGCTGCAACTGGATTGTCCCAGTCTGCGTCATACTATTTCGAAAAAATTGGTTGGTCTGGTAAATCCGTTGAAGCTAACCCACACTTTCATGCTGAATTCGTTGCGAATAGAAAGAACCCTTGTATTAAAGCAGCACTAACATCCGAAGATGGTACAACCGAGTTCATCATCTCGCAGAACCAATACTATAGCTGCGTAAAGAGGAACATTTCACCTTGGCATGAAATTAAGGTCTATAATGACGGGTTCCAAGTCGTCGAATCTCCCACCATCAGCTTCAGGACTCTGCTAGCAGATTGCCCAAAGTTTATCCATGCCATTTTTATGGACATTGAGGGTAGTGAATTAGAATGCCTGAAATCTTTTCCCTTCGCCGAGTACAAAGTTGGTTGTTTTGTCATTGAGATCAGCGATAATGCTATAATAGACTTAATGAATGTTCATAGTTATGCTAAGGTAGACAACGAATTCTCCAATGCTGAATGGGATGGACATTTTGTCCCTAGATGACCTATTTGACAAAGTCTTCATTATCAACCTAGCTCGACGTGAAGACAGAAAATCAATAATGCTTAAGGTACTCAAAAATCTCAAGATCGAGAATTTTGAGTTCTTTAACGCTATCGACGGAGCAACTATAGACACCGAAGAACTTTATAAACAGGGTATCCTGTTAGATAAAGACCTAGGCAGAGGAGAGATTGGATGCTTCTTGAGTCATAGAGAAGTGTGGAAAATTGCGGCTAGCAGACACTATGAAAGAATCTTAATCATGGAAGATGATATACGATTCAATCCTAAATATCCATCAATCTCAAGAGTGATGCAACATGTCCCACCAAACTGGGATATAGTACACTTCCACAGCAACGTTGAACGTCCTGGACGAATTAAGATAAACGATTTCGTCTATCGAGGCGATCACGAGTACGGTGGGTGCACCTGTTACGCCTTGTCAAATGTTGGCTACATCAAGCTTATATGCAAAAGTGCGGTGATCCCTTATGCCGTCGATGGGATCACCGCACTTTTAAGTTCAGTACAGGGGCACAAAGCCTATGCGTCAGAGAACGTTTGCTACGTGGATGTAGCTGCTGGAAGTGACATATCAGCTTTGGGCAGGAAATATTGATCGCACAACCTCGAATCCTGCTTCTTCCAGTGCTTGTTTCTTCGTAGCCATTGCGTCCAGAGATAGACATGGTTATACGAGAACAAGCCTGTGCGAATTTTTTGTCCTGGCCACCACAAGCGATAAGTTGATCCAACAAGGACGCATATACTTGTTGAACGGTAGAACCAATTGCGATTTCAGTGATGACGTTTTGCCGCACCGGCCCAAGATGAATCTTTAATAGTCCGATGTAGTCTTCGTATTTGCCCTTGTTGGCAGCGTCAGTTTCCTGCAAGGAACCCAGAAGCGTGCGTACGTATCCATCCAGCTTCTCGCCGGCAGTTCGTTCTTTAGAAGCACGTTGTTTTTCGTGCTGATACACGTAGCAAGTTAAGAGGGTCGCTATGATGACGCCAGCTCCAATCCCAATCTCATCTGGCAAACCAGCAAGGCGGGACACGGAACGACATATTAAGGTGCAAAATATAAATGCACCAATGCTTGCACCGACAACTGCGTCATACGCCATTCGTTAGTTCCTTGAGTTTGGATTCACGAGATTCTTCAGCTTCCTGTAAAGCCGCACCAACCTTAAATTGTTTCGATGATACGATTCGTTCCCAGATCAGATACGTCCCTTCGCGAATCTCATATACCACTTGTTCTGGAGTGGTTGTAGTTATCGCTGCATATCTGCCATGCTCAACCAATACTGTTTGTCCTTTGGCTAAACGCATAGAGTGAGGGACGGAATCAGCCCGAGATTTGTGGTGTTTAGTGTGTTTTGGCATTATAGAAACACTTGGAAAGTGGGTTCATGCCACTGGACCCAGGCAATCGAGGGGCATGCTTAAATCGTTCAGCAATTGCCTCCATTAATTGTGGGTCGGCGATACTGTGGAGAGTTCTACGCCATCCGCTACACCAAGTTATGATTCTGACGTTAGGATGCTCGTAATAAAGGTATGCCACTTGTTGGCCAGTTTGAGCGTATACCTCAATCTGATGCTCGTTAAGAGTGATTGTCGTCTTAACCGAGTACCCTAGACTTTCAATATTGCTGGCTAGAAGTTGGAAGAATTGCATTAGTAGCGATGCCTTCCGGTCCGCGATTAGAGGCATGATATCTTCGATGGCAATTGGAGCACAATACATTCTTCTCAATAACGATGACGACCAGTTGTAACACGACTGCGAGCCATCCAGGCATCGTTGTTAGTTTCCTTACAAGATAGTTCCAGTTGACCACGGTAATTCTTCATTACGCAACCCTCTAGCGTGGGTTCTCCCGAACCGGGGCCACCAGCCCAACCAACGGAGCGATTGACACGATCGACAATATCCCAAACTTCATTTGGGTCATCGTAGGTTATGGGGACAATGATGTTCTCGGTGAGCTTGTATCCGAGAGTATATTCTGTTTGTTTGATGATCATCTTGAACGGTTCACGCCCAGAGATTTCTACCAGACGATTGTAGCGTTCCTCGTAGGTCGTGCCTAGCAGCCAATCGCTGTTGGCTACCAGAATGTCCCAAAGGACGACGGTGTTGCTCCAGATCTTCCCCTTGCTATGGAGAAGACCACCATCTAGGTAATTCCAAGCAGACCGATCTAGATTTAGACGGTCGAGAACCTCCCAGACTTGATCCTGCACATTGCTGGGTAGGGTGGATTTGACCCGCAGTTCTCCGTGGCGGTTGAACATGTCGACTCCAGAATCGTCACATGATAGGACGATGCGGTCGTCGTTGTATTTGACTTGGGCCTTCCATCCAGCAGCCACGAATGGTTCTAATAGATGGCGTTGGACGGCAGTTTTGGGACGGGGCGGGTAGATGAAGCGTTTCGTCATTTGCATTGATTTGTCCTCCGGTTTCTTCTAGCCCAATTGTAATTCCCCGCGAACTTTTGCGACACGTTTTCTAGAGCTAGAAGAAACCGTTCCCGAAAAGACCTCGAATAAGGATCAAACATGTCGGACACAGCAACCATCACCGCGTTTGAACTCTCCGAACTCCGGAGCCAGATTGACCGTGCTGCACAGGCATATTATGCCCCAGGTTGTAAGCCCATCATTACCGACACTGAGTACGACGCTCTTATCGCCAATCTTCGCGAAATCGCACCTGAAGATCCTCGACTCTCTCAAGTCGGCCCCGTCTACTCTTACGCTGAACTCCGAACCAAGGTCCAGCATCGCAGCGTGATGGGTTCGCTTGACAACATGCCGGGTGGCATGGCCGGTTTCTCCGAGTGGTACACCGATTTATGCGACAAAGCCGGGAAGCCAGTTGATCTCGTCCTGTCCCACAAACTCGATGGCAACAGCATCGAATTGGTCTACGAAAACGGGAAGCTCGTTCAGGCTTCAACTCGTGGCAACGGAACCGTTGGCGACGACATTACGGCCAATGCCGTTCTTTGGCAAGGCGTTCCGACGACGCTACCCGGCAATTTCAATCTGGTTGTCCGTGGCGAAGTGATGCTTTTCTCGAACGACTTCAAGCGACTGAACGAAGGCTTGGAAGGGGATGACGCCCATGCCAATCCACGCAACCTCTGCAACGGTATCATCGGTCGCAAGGATGGCGAAGACAACCAATTCGTTCGATTCCTGGCATTCAACGTGATCGAAGACAAAGCGGCAACCATGCAGCTTCGCTACGCTTTGTTGAAGAAGCTCGGATTCGACGTCGTCCCGCACTGGATCTTCGCCGCCAATTGTGGTGATATCGACAACAAAGTCCTGGAGGCTTACGAGGACCTAGAAGCTGTCGAACACGGTGGTCACGGCAACCGCTCCAAACTCGATTACGAGATTGACGGGTTGGTCGTCACCGCTAACGACTTAGCCATCCAACAGGCTCTGACCGTCGCCACTCGCGACGAACTCCGTCCGAAGTACGCCAGAGCTATCAAGTTTGTCTCATTCGCCGCGACCACCACAGTCATTGGCTGTGAAATCACCGAAGGCCACGACGGGAGTCTCGCTCCTACCGCCAAACTAGAGCCAGTTCGGGTCGGCGGCGTCACGGTGTCCAGTGCACTTCTGAATAACTGGAATGAGGATAGCGAGAATTTGTCGGCTGCCCACATCGCCATTGGTGACGTGGTGGAGGTAGCTCTGGCAGGCGATATTATACCTAAGTGCACTTCTATTGTTTCTCCAGTTTTCCGACACCCTGCAACTGGATTTGTCGGAACAATTAAAGAGTTCGAGGAGAAATTTGGCGAGGTGTATTTTGAGGAGCGTGATATTCCCTTGCCGGGCACCGAACGTTGTCTAGAATTCTGATCTTATATCGCATGGATGGGATAATGTATGGTTTTAACTTCTTTAGGAAGATTATTAATTCCGATTCGCTTGTTTTGCTGCAGATGATCAATTGTTCGTTTTTCTTATTACCTCGTGTTGTCACAGTTTTCAATCCTTTGCTTGATAAGAAATCCTGCAATAACGATATCTCAGATTCGTTGAACGAGTTCGTATAAAATCGTAAACGATATGAGTCAGTCTTTGTGTTGTACATCAAAGATCCATCATCCATATACCAATAAGCGATACCTTCCCATCCCACTTCATTTAACCATTTCTCCGTCACTAATTTATTGTGATTAGAATCATGACACAGCTTTGTATATGGTTCTAAACTTGGTGTGTGGCAGAATGAGAAATGCTTAATAATTGAACCATGACCACTTGTTCTCTCTCCGATATTACAACCACCGATCACATCTTTTTTGTGCAATAGATATTGCAGATGTCGCGATGAATGCGTGAAAGTCAACCTTAAACAGTTTAGCGACGATTTACATTTCTTATTTGACGTGAAAAACTCTCGGTATAGCCCGGCATCTCCCAGCATAGATCCTAAGATGAGTTGGTGCTGATGATGGTTGAACGTGATAGTCTTTTGATCATTCATGTTAGAGCTGGCGTCGGCATAAGTTCTGGCTTTTAAATCAAGTTGTTTCATGATTTGCCCAACCCTCGATTGGGATATCCCTAATTTGGTCGCCATTTGTGAATAGCTGAGTTTCTCGATCATATATAATTGGTGGAACAATGTCCGGTCATATTCCTTCTTGTTAGGGTTGGAGCTAGAACGGGCTAGACAAGAATGGCATTTGTAATCATTACTATTGTGGCGTTTTTGCCATAACTTCCATGATTTCAATTGCATTTCTACGATTCTGGAACATTCACAAGTTATTTCAACTTTCACGTTATCATATCCTCTGCAATAGGGACCTTAACTTTGATTAAGAATTACAAGTGGCCTTATATTGTTGAAAACGGTCAAAAGGTATTCCTAGAGCGTCAGACAATTCCAGAACCTATGGAGTGGAAGGGCCGGAAGACCACGCGGATGCTGCGTGGAAAGCGTTCTGCCAAGACCTTCGTTGTTCTTGCCGATGACGATGACCTTGTTCTTGGTCAAAAGGTGAAGCACTACATTGGTTCCAATCGTAAGGGGATTGGAATTATGGGGATTGGGGATGGCGTTCTCAAGGCTCTGATTGACCCTTCGCTCGGTCCGAATGGGGTCGCTCTGGTCCGGACGCCTGCCGATCTGTACCGACTGACGCCTCAGCAGATCGCCAACCTGCCCATCGGAAAGAATAGCTCCGGGGGAGATATCATGATTGGCATGGCACGTGCGGAGGGTATTTGCAACTCGATCAACGAAAAGCGACAAGTGACGCTCCCGAAGTTTATGGGTGCACTGGGTATCGAGTTGCTGGGCGAACGTCTTGCGGAAGAATTGTCCAAATCGTGCAACCTACTGACTCTGGATGATTGGATGAATCCTGTCGCCTTGGGGAGGATTCCCGGCGACGTTCGTCGTGCTACAATTATTGAGGGGATCGAGAAATCGAAGCCCTTGATTAATGATTTGTTGTCAGCTGGTGTTACCATTTCGGAGGGTTCGATGGCAAAAGCAACTACGGTGGAAGCCCCGGTAGCCTCTGGTGATACGAATCAGTTCGCCGGGAAGTCGTTCGTATTTACAGGTACTCGCGAGTGTCTAGATGATGTAGCCGCTCGTGGTGGGGTTATTAAGAGTGGGATTTCTAAAGCTGTTGATTATCTCATTCAAAAAGACCCGACATCTGTAAGCAACAAAACGCAAAAGGCCGAAGAGTACGGCGTTAAGATTGTCGGTTTGGCCTACTTGAAGCAGGTTCTAGCTGGTGAGGCACAACTTCCGTAATGAGTTGGTTCGACGCATTTTTACGTGGTTTCGGTAGTCTTCTGGACCTTGGTGGAACACAAGGGCCGAGTTTGGAAGACTACCGAAACTGTATGCCTGGGCTGAGAAGCGATGAAGAAGCCTTGGCGGAAGACTGGAGAACGGTTGGAGAGGACTTCAATCGATGTTTAGGAACAAACGAAGGAGAACGCGATTGAAAGGTTACGCAGATGGTTCGTGATATGTTATCAGCAATGGCACGCTCGCCTGAGGGTCGTGCCCTCCTCGCCTTTAAGGAAGCAAACAATTTAGGGGCAACCTGGGACAATCCCATAGAAAACGGCGTCACAGCACGCTTTTTTGGCGAAGTGCTTTCAAACGGCAACCCAGCCACAACGCTGCTGTCGCAAAATCAGTTGAACGACGAAATGCTCGTTGTTCTAAGATCTCCACATGGAGAATGTGTTCAGAACGTGAACACGCTGTTGGCCTTCGCTTGTGCATACATTGCAGACCAATATGAAAAAGTTGGACGGAGCCTACCGCCTATTGTCACATCACCAATTTTACCGTCAGTCGGAATCACCTCATCACCATGATCGACACATCAAGTTACAAGAAAGCATTTGGGATTCTTGCGAGTGAATGGAAGCGGGACACGGCATATCAATCTAGCACGAGCATGATCATTGCCCACCCCGCCTACCAAGCGATCATCAGTATGGGTAAACCAGCGGCGGTTCTCATTCTAGAGAGACTACGCGACGGACGCTACGATTGGTGGTTTCACGCTTTACATACGATAACTGGAGCAAATCCAAGCCCGCCAGAACATGCTGGTGATTTGGCTGCCTTGTCCAAAGATTGGATTAAGTGGGGAGATGATAATGGATACCTCGAATCGTCAGACATACCATTATCTGATACCGCTAGCTCTGTATCTAGTGATCAGCCAGCTATGCCTTGACGATGGCACAGAAAGCAGCAAAATCCTCGCAATCGGCATCACTCTACTCTTAATTGGGACCCGCAAATGGGTGATGCCGATTGCATCTGTGATCTGGGAAGCCATGCGTTACTGTGCACCAGACCCAACACCAACATGGGCCACAGATACGGTCCCAGAGAGTAAGCAAGCCTTTGATCTAATGATGCTGGCATATGAACAGCATGACGAGGATCGAGACTGGCTCCTGCGGCAATACCCTGATCAATTTGTTGCCTACGTAGGCAAAAAACGTATCGGGCCATTTAAGCGATACGAAGACCTAATTATAGAACTGGCAAAACAGTGCTATGATGTGGACATCGCTGTAATTGCTCGAAATACGCCACCGATCTGTGACCAGAACGTAGAATAAGGATACCAAAATGCGAGTCGGTACTTTTCACGAGGGCTATCTAGCAGGCTGCAAAGATACCACCGAAGTGGCGACTAAACTAACGGAGAAGATCACCAAAGATCTTATCGACGCACAGACGCAAGCATTAAGTAACTGGATCGGATTCCAGCCGTGCGTTTACTTGAATCAACTCGCCAAAGAAAAGCCAGAATATATCGGCACATGGTACACCATGGGGAAAATTCTGCGGGAACGGCAGTTGTCCGGCAATTACGACCTCACTCGCTCCGAGTGTCTGAATGGTGTCGAACAACAATTAGTATTTGAAGCTTTTGATTATCTAATCTCTCAAGGGCAGCTTGAGTCATTCTTCACCGTTCATTTGCAAGACAAAGGCGACGAACGTGGTACTAGGTTGCCGGGTTCTTGGGCTTCCAAAGACGATATCCCAAAGTTAGTTCTTGATGAGGATGGAACGAAACATTCCATCCTGACTCTTGACGTGTACCAGTGGTACACTCCAAAATGGATTGCCTATGAGTCTCTTTCTCCAGCGGCTTGAGGACATAGCAAAGTCGTTCTCATTGCTAGTTCAGGCAAGCAATCCAAAGTCGGTAATTGTTGGTGCCGACGCTATTATAGCTGGTTCTGATGGTCGAACTATGGCCAATGTCTGTATAGCAGATGGGGCCATTTCTATCTTCGAAACCAGCTATATGATTCGGAAGCTCAAGAGAAATGAGATAGACTTTAGCTCTGGATCTATGGTGCGGCAAGAACACCAATTGCTTCTGACTAGCTTAGCTGATCCAGATCTAGAACGCCAATTATGCAACAATTAGCGATTAAGGATATAGTCAGCAATCTCCTGCGTATTGAAGTGTAAGTGTCGTTTACCACTTACTTTCAAGGTAGAAAAATGTTGGCATCACTTAGCGAATTGTTAATCGTAGGAGCGTTTTGGTTCTGGATTTTAGTTGCCGCTGAAATAGGCATTCTTTTCTTGTGCTCAGCTACAGAAAAGGGTTTCTTGGCAGCTTTTTCCATCGGTGTCTTTGGTGCCGTTCTTCAGTGGTTCTCGGGCGTCGACATCATTGGATTTGTCACTGAGCACCCCATCCATGCTGCTATTGCCGTAGCTCTTTATTTGTTATGCGGTGTGGTATGGTCCATTATACGATGGCACCTATATTCAGGCACTAAAATCCATGAACTAGTTGATAGACGAGGTCAATGGTATGCAGACACGTCAACAGTAAATGGAACTGTTGATGGGAAGAGCTATTACCAACGGCACGCCGAAGCATTAAAATATTACGAAGCTCACGGTGTCCCTGAAGACTACATTGGCAAATGGAACAAGTACGTCGATGATAATGCCCCAACAGCTACTGCCAATAAGTCTAAGATCTGCACGTGGATGGGGCTATTTCCGATTGATATAGTTTATTATATCTTTAGTGATTTTCTCAGCGACTTGTTCTCCAGACTATATCGCCGTTTGGCGGTCGTCTATGAGAACATCGTTAACCGTCACAAGCGGAACGTCAAGTTGTAACATTTAGAGCTCCGCCACGGGCTAACCCGTGGCGGAGCATTTCATGCTAGCCGGGTTGCGGGGCCTTCTAATAAACGCAGGTAATGATCCCATCCTACGCCCGCAGCTAGAAGAACGTATCAAAAACCTAGAGGGCATTATGATCGAGACATTGTATCAGGGCAAGCATCTAACCATGCTCTCCAACGATGGGTGGGAGTATGTTGAACGGAACAACAAACAAGAGGTGGTTGCTGTCGTGGCAACTACCGCTCAGAATGAGATGCTCATCATTGAGCAGTTCCGTAAGCCAGTTGGACAAAAGGTTCTGGAGATTCCTGCTGGTCTTATTGATGCTGGTGAGACTCCTGAGGCTGCTGTTCGTCGGGAGCTAATGGAGGAAACGGGATTCTCTGCCGCTTTCGTTAATCCCATTGACTCCGGATTCGTATCCTCTGGGCTGACGAATGAGAAGATTCATCTTTGGCGTGCTTTGAACGTCGTTAAAACCGGTCAAGGCGGTGGCATCGACGGCGAGCAGATTATTGTCCACAAGATTCCTCTTGCCAGACTTGCTGAGTGGCTTGATTTTAAGGTGACTACTGATAAGTGTGCCCTTAGCTTTCAGCTTTTGGCCGGTTTTTATGCCGCCGCAGCCAGTGCATTGCAATAATCTCTTCTGGGAATAGGGTGATAGTTGTTGGCTTTTGGTTTCAAATGTAGTATATAACCAAGAGTTCTACCTTCACCTCTATTTGTTTCCAGGAGAGACATTATGTCATTCCCAGCCCAAGCCCTTGAGACGATTCTCAACATGATCCGTGGTGTTGAGCCATTCGATCTCACTAAGGCACTAACTGCAGTTCTCGAAATTGCCAAGTACGCTTCTGAATTGTTTTCAGAGGCAGAAGCTGTCACTGTTCCGTCCAATTATTCTCTCGAAGACGCTTGCGTGGCTCTTAAGGCATACGAAAGCGGTGAGGTTGTTGCAGCCGGACTTGGACAGAAGGTCCTACTTCAGTTAGTCCTGAAGATGGCCCTTAAGTGGATCAGCGAATACCTAAATGGTGGTGCAGCCGCTGAGTAACAATCGCTAGAGGGTTTACCTTTGGTTAAGAGCGTGGTAGCAATGCCACGCTCTTAATTTATATGCGTTTTAACGACAAAATAAAGTCGCAATTACCATACGGCCTTTTCATAGATGAGAGTGTAGCCACACTCACTCTGCGTGTCATTACATTCCGTTGGATTCCAGCCTCAGCATGCTTAATGGAGTCAAGGTGGCTAAATATTGATCCAAACGTCGCTGTTGGTGTCGAGATTACTGCTGATGATTCTCTCATGATTCCAAATTATGAAGCGGTAGTAATTCACGTCCCGATAGTCTATGATATTAATGCTGTAAGGCTAGGCCAAGCTGCCGTATGGCGAGGGCAATTCTGGGTATATCAACGATTCATTAGCCCCCAATCTACTGTGCTCTTGAGAATGTTAGGTAATCATCCGCGTATTGAATAAACAGTAGCTTACGGAAGCTGAAAATCAATCCAGGAGGTCACATGACACGCACATTACTGTTTGTAATTGTCAGCCTAGCGGCTATCACCCCAGTCGAAGCTCAACAAAGCAGAAGGAATGTACCGCCAGCAAAGACGGTGATCACTCCTCCCGCTCCGACAGCACCGGATCCGACAACTCCAGCCCCAGAAGCTACAACGCCAGCCGCCGAAGCACCTCAAGTGACTCCCGACGTGCAAAAGCTATTGAACCAGCCAGTACCACCAATCGTAACTGAAGCACCCGCCATTGTTCCAGAGGTAAACACCAAAGAACCCATCAAGAATGGCTGCTACGTCGTATTCTGCCAGGACGACCCAAAGCAGTGTCTAATGTTCGAATCTGATGGCACCTGGATGAAATCGGCCAAAGAAGTCGTTATTACATTCAGCTTCCCTAACGAGCCGACCGTTAAGTATTTGGCCTGGGACGGACCATTTCGACCGACTACGCCGCGAGAAGAAAATCGACAGCTTCAAGGAATGAAGACTGTAACTTCAGACGCCTTCCAAACTATGGTTGACGAACTGAATGAAGGGAAACAAGCTGATCTCAACTAGCTATCTTGATCGCCGCACAAATCACTTCTACAACGGTTAGACTAATAACCGTCAGAGATCGCCAATCTTTCCATGCAGCGGGTGGTATCTGACCATCCACATACGATTGAAGCCAAGATCCAAATAAGAATCCGACAAGAAGGTGAGCAAAAGCCATGTAGCTGGACATGGCATGCTCACCCAATTCATAGAATAGTAGGAATGGCCGGATTAAAGCGACAATCACCGCTGACAGTATGAGTGCATATTTTGATGCAATCACCAGCAAAATCCCGATTATCCCAATTTGGTTGCTATTCATCCTATCAAACCACCGCTCTCGATGACGACTCCGGTGTGCAATGATAGGACACCTGATCGTGGGTTAGCGAAAACGGACGTCCAATAATAGCGACCGTTTGAAGATTTGGCATAACCAACACCAACATGAGCGTAGCTTCCTAGCATGTTAGCTCTATGTCCAGGTGAATTCCACCAACCAAGGACCACTGATTCTGCAGTTGGGAATCCCATGGCGACATTCTCGCCAGCCGAAGACCAGTTGTATCCGGCTTCCTTGATGCGATCTGCTGGGCGGCTACCATTCTCGCCGGTATGGCCCATTTTATTGTTAGCGGCTTGCCACGCTGAATGCTTCATGGCAGCGTTGACCAACAATTCGTTGATCTTTAGCGGTGCACGTTGTTCAGTGTTGCGATAATCGTTGATGCCTTTGAACATTTCATATAGTATGGCATCGTCCAGAACGTATTCAACCGGTGGTTCTGGGCTTGGGCTCGGTGACGGCGACAAGCTTGGGCTCGGTGATAATACTGGACTTGGAGTTGGGGTTGGCGGCGGGGTATTCCCGGTGATGCTTCCAAGAACTCTAGCCAGTAAATCAAGAGTGAAATGTAACCACTTAGGCATTGTAAAGTCTCCTTATCTACGTGAAGTTTGCGTAGCAGGAATACAAGGTAAAATAGGAATTACACAATGACAATCGTAGACCAGTACATCGATCTCTGTGCTAAGGTAGCAGTTGCCGCCACAACCCCCGTGAACAATAACCAATCATTGGAAGAAGCCAAATCTGATTTGAATGAGTTCTTACATGATTGTGGTATGATTTATCACAATTTCATTGCCGATAATCCAACTACTAGTCTGCGATACCACCATAAGAAAAAGTCTCAGGGAGTGGTTGCGATTAGTTTCATCAAGGGCCGGTTATTTCTATCCTATGCTCTTAAGCACAAGGCTGACCGCTGGAACAAGAACGTTGGCCGTGCTTTGGCAATTGAAGCAATCCAGAATGCCGTGACTGGGGAAGAGACTAGCCGGGCCATCGAAATCGACACAAGTGTCCCTATTGGCAGCAAGTGTGAAAATAATTGCTGGCTCCGTGCCGTACCTCAATCGCTTCAGGACACTGCATATTCCTTGTATCGTTCGATCGCTCCTGCTATACTACAAGCTACCCAGCGTGAATTACAGGAAGAATTGAAGAGCCTACAGGCCGCACAAACTGTGATGGAGAACAAGATCCTGGCACTTGCCAATGATGTTGGCCCGCAAAGCGTTGATACCGACCTTACGCTTTCGGCCATGGCGGATGAGATTATGCAGCGGCGTTCACAACTTCACTCGGCTTATTGCCAGAGCTAAAATAAGGTTTCGCTCCTGGACGGGGAGTTCGCTTCATTTCTACACCCTTAATCTCAGACTAGGAGGTGTATCATGTAAACGACCCTAGAAGGCAATGTTGTAGTTGAAAGACACACATTGCTGTTTGCGGCCCGCATACGGCAATTAGATAAATACGTGAAGGTTGAAAGACCAGCGTTGAAAGTATAATTAGATTAACTGCGTAAAGTTGAAAGACTCCGCAGCCTTGTTGTTAGAAGTTCTCGTTGTTCTCGAATCTTGCTCGTTCAAGTTTCGATCTTTCCTTGGGAGACAAACCATGGACGTGATTTGACGAGAAATCACTGGTACATTTACCGAGGTTCACCGGCCTGAGTTGGGTATTCCTGACTCAGGCCGGAGCCTTATCCGGACCGTATCGTTTTGCCGCTAGCGTAGAATCTCATGCGTACATAGGGTGTTCTACTTTGGCCCTTTCAGCCAAAGGTCAGAAGTAAGCTACACCCTAAATGGCTGATATTCTATGCCAAAGAAAATAGCTCGTCGGGAGTTACTTCGTGCCGCTGAAGCCTATGAAATTCACGGCACCATCAAAGATGCAGCCAAATCACTCGGGCTCCCATCTTCAACTTTCCGCAATCGACTAGAGCTCGCCACAAAACATGGCCTAATAGACAAGCAAGAAGCTCAAGACAAACCGCCAAAGAAAGGACTCCTCATCGAAGGCAGCGGCGATGAAAACGCCCTCCACATCAACTCTGTAGACGATAAAGTCAAGACAGTAGCGGACGCACTCAAAAAGGCTGAAGTCGATCTAGACATTTGGGAAGTAGAACGATTCTCCATCAACTCATGGGAAGTGGGCATGAAACTCACCACCCGCAATGAGAAAGGAGCCGTTCTAACCGAAAGACCCAAAGTACTCCCGCTTTGGCAAGTCAAAGTCTGGATACGACGCAAAGTACCAAAAATCTTCACCGACGCTGCAGATGGCCTCCAGAAGAGAATGGCCAAATGGGCACCAAAATACCCAAAAGTAGCTCGTTTGAAGCAGGTGCAGAATCCACATATGCTGGAAGTGTCTGTTTTCGATGCCCATTTTGGCAAATTAGCGTGGGAGATGGAGACTGGTCAGAATTCTGACATCCAGGCCACAGAATTATTTTATGCCCATGCTATAGAGGACCTACTAAGAAAATCATCAAGCTTCAATATTGAAGAGATCATTTTCCCTTTAGGCCAAGATTTCTTCCACATCGACAATCCGTCCAGAACGACAGTAAACGGCACAGTGCAGGACGTTGATACTCGGTACACTAAAATGTTCGAAGTTGGAACTATGGCCTGTGTTAGAGCTATAGATCGGCTTATGCAAATCGCACCGGTGAAAGTGCTGTATGTTCCAGGAAATCATGATCGTACTGTTTCTTGGCACCTGGTGTCTAATTTAGCAGCTTGGTATCGGAATACCAACGATGTCTCCGTAGATGCCAGACCAACACTTCGGAAATATATTCAGTACGGTATTAATCTCATCGGATTTACACACGGTAATGAGGAAGCACATAGAGATCTTCCTAATATCATGGCCAGTGAAGTCCCTGACCTTTGGGCTGCAACTAAATTCCGTCAGTGGCATCTTGGTCATTTTCATAAGAAAAAAGAGATGGCCTATCGTACGGCTGATAGCTATGGTCCAGTAGAGGTAAGGATATTACCTAGCTTAAGTGCGACGGATGCGTGGCATGCGATGAAAGGTTATAACGCTTATCGAAGATCCGCTGAGGCGTACGTATGGAGTAAATCAGACGGGTATAGCGGTCACTTTAGCTCCAATATCTTATGAAATTCGACATCGAACAAGCACGCAAATTACGTAATTCTGGATTAACATATACCGAAATAGGGCAAATATTTGGGTTGCATAAAGGAACGGTAAGACGTAAACTAGATGCTTCTGCAATGAATTATTCTGCAGTTCAGCATGCCAAATACCGTCAAACTGCCAGGGGCAAGGCATATGCGGCATTACTTAGATCGCGAGCCTACGCCAAGAAATATGGATATGAGCCGTGCAATCTTACAGCAGAGCAGTTGCGTGAGAGATATACTGATCACTGTGAGATTTGCACCACTAAAGAAATAGAGTGCAAAACGAGATTGTGCTTAGATCACGATCACAAAACTGGCAATTTTAGGGGCTGGATATGCAATGATTGTAATGTGTTATTAGGCAGAGCGAAAGATAATCCAAATATCTTAAGATCAGCCGCTGATTATCTAGATAAAAGCCAATGTCAGCCTGGATAAACATTGACCCAAAGTTGCAGGTGACATTTCCAGAGCACCGCAGCGGTTGGGGATTCGCTCTACACGCATTGAAACCACTGCATGAAAGAAGCGGTGTAGTTTTTGATGGATTTATAGAGCGGACGCATTCTTGGCACGCCCCAGAGTTTAAGAATGCTGGTATCATCCCATACACCAAACCGTGGGTGGGATTCTTGCACAATCCACCAAACGTTCCACGATGGTGCGATATATGCCACGCCCCAACGACTATTCTTCGCCGCAAAGAAACAAAGGAAAGCTTAAAATCGTGTCTTGGGCTGTTTACTCTATCTGAGTATATGCGGGACTGGTTACAACCAAGAGTCAATTGCCCAGTATCGGCCCTGATCCATCCTACCGAGATACCCAATCTCAAGTGGTCCTACAGAAGATGGTCACTTAACAATAACAAATCAGTTGTTGCACTCGGTTATTGGCTGCGTAGGCTCCACTCTATTCAAGCATTGCCAACGTCCTTGCCAAAGCTGTGGTTAGTGCCATCTGACAACGCTAAGTTTATGCAAATCCGGGAAAATCGCTCGTTTGATTCTCTCTACGTGAAAGTTGGCATGTATGAAGAGAAAGAATGGGTAGCCGGAGCAGAATATGATAAGATCCTAGCGAGCAACGTTGGTTTTGTACATCTATACGATGCCAGTGCCTGCAATAGCATCATAGAGTGCATCGTGCGTAACACTCCGATACTTGTAAATCCAATTCCCGCTGTGGTAGAATATCTAGGAATTGATTACCCATACTACTTTACGACTTTGGAAGAGGCGGCTAGAAAAGCAGAAGATGAGCAGCTCATGATTGCTGCCCATTTATATCTCTCAAGGCTCGACAAAACACCGTACGGACAAGAGTACTTCCGCCATGCCTTCGAGCACTCAGACGTGGGACGACTTATCTCTAGCACCTTCAACTAGATACATATCTGATTATCTCAAACGGAAGGTGTTCACCAACCATCGCGTTTGGTCTGTTGAGATAGTTACACCGGTCCTAATCCAAGTCAAGTTCAAGTCTGCAGATCTAAAATTGATACATGCTTTCAGTGTCATTTGCAACGGTGGCAGAGTCAAATTGGTTACCTTGCTGTATGTGGAAGCAACCAATTATGGTTTGTTGAACATGGGTGGGTCATCGTCTATGGTAGAGTTTCTATTATGCGACCCCAAATTGGAACAGAATATTCTAGAGTGGTTTTTGAGCATCAACAACAAACCGTCCTCAATGCCATCTATACGGGACGTTAAATGTCGAAAATGATTGAATCTGCCGTTAAGAATATTCTTAACGATTGGGTGGCAGAACTACGTAGAACCGACAATGGTTTTCTGAAAGATGAAAACCTGGAGTTGCTTGTATGTGAGGACATTAACGTCGCTGGAGATCACTTAATTCAAGTCTGTGTGAAAGCTGGATTGAGACAGCCGATCCCGATTTACTGGGTAAAGATGGGTGTCGATTCAATTTCTGTCGGCAATTTGATTGTGTACGAGGATACAGAGAGGGTATCATTTAACGACCCGATGCTTATCCCCAAACTGAAAGGATTACTTAACGCCTCGTTGCACCAAACGCTAGATATGATAAACAACTCGGGCCACATTGATCTTGAATGGATTAAAGCCAATACGGAGCCACTGGGGTTTCAAGGAAAGGAATAAATGGCATTTTTGTTTTCACCCGTCTTAAAGGGCATCTTGATCGCTCTAGCGATTGGTCTACTCATTAGTATGTGTGGTTGCGGAAGTAGCTGCAACCGAGAGTAGTCAACACACAAACAGGCTTAAGATGTGCACTAAACTGACCGGTATCTTGAATGATTCGGGTATGATGTCAGAATTAAGGAATTGGGCTGCACGATGCGTCAAAGAAGAACCTAAAGAATCAGTAACCTTCACGTTCCTCGCACCCACGCTTGACCTGAATACCGACCAAGGACAACTGGAGGAATGCATTCCTAAACGTCCCGATTATTTCGTTTAACCCTGGCATATTCTGAATTCTGATCATCTAGAATATATCTTAGTTGATTTCCACGCAGTATCGTTTGAATAGAATGGCAATTTGCACACCTGACATCGCATTTATCTATTTCCGCTTTGATTGTTTCCCATTTGTATGACCCAAGTCGATAACTTATATTGAACGATTTCTTCCCCCTTACATGATCGAACTGTAAGACTAGCCAGTCAGTTTCTCCACAATCAACGCATGGATGAGAATTGAGATATTTTACAACCAATCTCATATTTCTCAAAGTAACGTTGCATCTGTTTCGTTTCTGGGTTTCTTTATACTTATCCAAGTCAGCCGTCCTAGCAATTCTAACAGATTTAGAATGGCACGCTTTACATATCCTGCTTGTTTTAATTTGGCCTATTTTGCCAAATTTTCTCATTGGCTGAAAATAGGCAGGAAATTCTTTGATCACCCCGCATTTTGTGCATTCTCGTTGGCCTGGAGTTTGATCCAAAGCCATGGCTTCAAATCTTCGACATCCACAACTTTGCGTATATTTTAGCTTATTGTTAACAACAATAGTTTGATTACCACAATCGCAACGACATAGCCAAAATCTGTTACCGTTGTATGAATGGTGGTAACTCAAAACAGTTAATTTATGATATTTCTTCCCTGTTTTGTCCTGTTTTGGTGAAGGTTTATTTATAATCCATTTCTCTCTTCCGTGCCCCTCTTCACTGTTATACCGAACAGTGATATGATCCATTCCAGAAATCTCCAAAACCGTATTCTGTCCAATATTGGGTTCACCCAGTTTGTTAAGGTGCAATAATGGCTGCTCCAAGGTGGAACATGATGTTTCGCATGATGTGACACTGTCATTACTAAGCACATATCTTGAAGAAGCCTTATCAATTGGTTTTTGTTGGCCCCGTGTGTCCAGGCATGGACTTCGTTCCCTAGACTCGCTAGAAATGCTATTAGATACATCTGCCATGGAATAGTGTAACCCAATATTAAAAAAATTCCCAAGACGATACAAGCTCCAATCATCGGATGAATATTTCTTCCAAAAACCGTGCCCATAGTAACCATCAGATTTGGAGAGGAGTGATGTTGTATATTTGGTTCGATGACTAATTTGCCAATAACAGGCCAAGACGGCAATCCGTAACTGTCTTCAAACCAATGGATGAACCCAGTTATAAAATCGGCAATAATATAACAGATAATAACTTGGAGGATTAGGTAGGAAATCATATAGAACTCTGGTTTATAACAAACCGCCTACCAGAAGATTCGCCTGGAAGTACACCGTCTTGGGCTTTCCTGAAGTCAGGGACGGCCTTCTGACGCCCAATCGGCCTCGGACGCCCACTTCGGACAAGAACGTCCGTGACACTCTCCGTTGGCACCCCGGAACGATCTCACCAAGTATTCATACTTGTGTGAAACCCGGAGGCAAGAGTGTGACGGACCAAGAGAAGACAAACCTGCTGCTAGAGGCATGCCACCTAATTGGCCATTGGTTATCCGCAGCCATAGATGATCCACGCTCTTGCGATGAGTTTAGGGAAGCATTAGAGGTATGGTTTTCGGCCATGGGGAACTTCGAAATGGGCCAAAAAGTTGAATGGCCCACAGCCTGTGGAATCTGGAGTTGCGGCATTGGATTCCAAAATATAATAGTTAATTGCTGGCTTAAGGATGGAGAACTAGTCATAGACCAGATTGGATCGGACACCGACCGTGGAATTGGTAGAGACAACACACAATATAAGTCCTTCTCTCCAGTTATGATCTACACGCCAAAAGAACCGCCTTTTTACGTTGAGAGTCAGATACAAATACCATGAATTTCAAACGACACAAACCACGTCCAAAAGAGTGGGACGATACGGCAAGAGATAAGACAGTTACGGAATCAGAAATTTGCGATGCCCCACGTGCCTCTAAAGTAGAGAAACCATTTCTCATCGAGGCGTTATATTATAGCAGCACTGGGCCAGAGTGGAGAAAATTCAAAGACTTCGCAAGTAGGACTAAACGAGATGCTGAACTCACTAAATTACAAACCCGGCCATCGGCAAACTACATCCCCATCTCATCAAGACCACTCGAATACCGAGCAACAGACACCTAAAAGAACATCTAAATGGATGACAGCCGATAGCCGTATGTATGAAGTCTGGCAAATGGAGACTAGCCACCTCATCAACTGCATCAGACACATGGAACGTAGAAATGAGTCTATTTGGATCTCCAAAGTGTTTTATCTCTACCAGAATGCCTTAGACTCCACAGACCATGTTGAAGAGAAAATGGCCGAAGTCGAGGCTATACTGGCCGAAGGGCCATCAGTCAATTTATTTGGTAGAACAGAAAAATCAATGTATCTTGAGATGCGAGCAGAGGTTTTGGAGCGTACTGGAACACTGTACGGATATTATCACCATGATGCTGTTTGACGCCATTTCGCAATCATTTACCAGTGCTGGAATGCCACTAATAGAAAAGCATGCAGATAAGCCAGTCGGAAAATGCGGTGCGATTTATCTGCAACAAGAAATAGATTGCTTTATATCAACCATTGAGGTGGCTAGTATTGCAGCAATGCCGGATCATGTCAGAATCACATTGCGATCAGAATCAACTCGCAAATACTCCACGAGTGACCCAGACCTGCTAGAGAAAATCGTAAAGTTAGTCCAAGAGAAATACAGCGAGCTTAGTTCTCAAAGCCCGTTTCACCACGTCTATGGTGCCGTTCACATACCACCAGTTATCATTAGCAAAGGTGGCAATGCTTTTTCTATGTCAGGTGTAACAATTGATGCTAAAGCATAAAATCATACTAGAGCACCTACATTCGTTGGGAGTTGTAACCATCACCAGTGAATCTGGTAGCTCCATGAGTTTTGGGGCATTAACCATAAACATGAGCCTTGCGAACCATGCATATATCGGCAAATTGTTCGTGACAAAAGATGCTGTCAAGTTCGGCGAATTCCCACACTGCAAATACCACGGTGAAAGCAGAAACATCTCTGACCCGTCATTTCTCGACTTTTTAACTGAAGCCATTAACATAAGAATATCTAGACGTGAGGTGTTGAATGTTCAGCATAGCCCTCGTAAATGAGATACTAATAGGCTATGGTATAGATATAGAAGCTAATGTCGCATCACGCGAGATGCTTACATTGCGTCATTATGGCAAATTGGTCGGGGCGTACACCAAGATAGAGCATGGAATACGACTATTGGCAATATCAGGGCAAAGGAGATTCATCAATCTCAACCTTAGCGATCCCCAATTTATCGAGAAGGTTCGAGCTTTTGTCCATGACCTTGGGTTGCCTGAATCCGGCTGCGACCCGTATCTTAGTTACAGCGATGTCCCAAAACCAGATCTCTAGTCTTCGTAGAGCTTTTGGGTCTGCTAGTGTCACGTCTATGTCTTTTAAGTTGGTGAGGCACAAATGACACACTCCTCTTATTCTGTCTGGCCATTTCTCTATGGTGCATAGTACCATCTCACGCTTATCTAATTCATTAACCATTCTTGAATAGATGTATAACTTATTCAAGAATTGCCTTGCCGGTGGCGATGGCTGTTTGTGCTCCGATATTGTGAAAAGCAACCTACCGAATCTGAATTCAGATGTATGTAGAACTTGCATTATCGCTTTAAAGGCTAGATCGTTGACATTCGGGTCGGCTTCTAGCGTCGATTTGTAGACACGCACCCTGCTGGCTCCAGACGATAAATTCACTCTTTTAGACGCCATAGCTAGAACTACTTAGAAAGGAACCATTTATGTTCAACGATCCGAAATTGCAAGAAGTTATCGCAAAGATCACTCCGTATGTTCTCAGGGAGGGTTTAGCCACGAGCCTGTGCTATATCGTTGAGGAGGCTGCAGAACTGGCCGACGAGATAGTAGAAAATCGTCCGGAGGGACAATCGACAGCCTTATAAACTGGATTTGCCATATTTCATTCCTTCAATTTGAAATCTGCAAGGGTTAGCGTGTCTAGAACTATCTATTAATGCCAAGATCTTGGGGATCAGTTCTGGGTCAGCATATGATAAAAATCTCTGATCTTTACCCAAGCTAATGTGATGATCACGTTTCTTGTAGTATAAAATTGCTACTTGCGACTCTCGTAAGCGTACCCTAGCAATCAAAGAGTACAACTTATCTGGCATTTCTGCATCGTAAATGTGCAGGTTGGTTTCTGTTAGCACATCAACTTGTGCCCAAGAAATAGATCGAATGGACTTTAATATCACTTGACCTATCACGTTTAGGCTTCACGTTCAAAGAAGGATGATATAAGCCTAGCATGTTTCGCAACGCAATCGTCACAAACTACCACCTCTAGCAAATCACCGTCATGCCTGGACCCATAACCAGCAGAGGTACGGAATACCACGGCTTTGTTTTCATAGTTACACCAATCGAGTCTATGAATTTCTACTCCACAAGCGATACACGGGCGTGACTCTGGAGCTTCACCACGCAATTCTGCGATATACCGACCAAAACTGGCCACAGCCTCCGATTCAGTTGGATATGGACCACCACCGAGTTGTCCAGTCTCGTCCCAGAAATACCAACCAGACACTTTACTTGGCATCCCGTCTAAGTCGGTACCCTTTGGACACCAGAAAGTTTGTCCATTCTTCGCGGTCATAATATTATTCTGCAGATTCGAGGGTTTTTGATTCATCATCGCCCACAACTCCTACATAGATGCCCTTAAGTAATTCCTTGGAATGAACCCCAGCCCACTTCCCCACTTTGTAGGTAACATGGGTGTCGATACATTCTACACTGATGTCATCATCGTTGCCAATCTGCATATCTGGACCACTACTAACGGCTGTAGCGATAGTTGCTTCTGGACCAGACTCCACAACGCAATGAACAGGCATGCCCCAGATATCGGTAGCCGTGACCTTCTCTCCATTTAGTGCTTTTAATGCCGACTCGCTAAGAGTTGATTTCAATTTGGCATCGCGGAGCATCGAAGCCATGAGCAGAGAAACAACAATGAACGCTGCGATGATTCCCATAATGGTCGCAACAGCTTTGGTATGCATCATATTACTTAAATTGGTTAGTGATTTGAGAGAGTAAGGTTGGGTCACTATAACTAATTAATACTGGTTCACTATCCTTGGCCAGAACGTACTGTAATCTGTCTTCAAAGAAGATAGTGTCTGGGCACTTTTTATTGAGGTCTCCATCTTTCCTCAGTACCATGACCATCAGACTGCCCATACCTGGATCATTTGGGTCTTTTGACGGGTGTTTGCCAACAACGATGGCATGCCGCTCAGAATCTGTCAGGGCGTCGATAACCGTCAGATACATTGCACGTTGGGTTTTCATAGAAACCTATCGACCCCATATTTCATCCAGAAACCTAATGCTTTATCTCCCAACCCTTGATGCCATTGATCAATGGCATCTTTAATTGTTGGGTCAGCTAAATGCAAAGTAGTATGTGCTATATCCTTATCGGTAAGATCGATAAGCATTAACTCATTTTCTTCATGGAAGACTTTTATAATGCCGCACAAGTTATCAACAGACAACTCTTTTCCGTCGTTGCCAATATAAATGACGGTGGCACCATCCTGGTTAGCTAGACTATGGGGAATCCTGAGGTCATCAAGATACCCGCACAAAGCCTGGATTAAATGCATATATTAACCGGCACGATAAGCATCATCAAAATCGTCGTCCCAATCATCCTCTTCGTCATTTTGATCCCATTGGGACTTTGGGCGTGACAGTGCAGCTTTGTACTTCAGAGCTTGCTTTACCACTTCAAAGTGGTCATCCAGCATCGGCTCGTACTCATTGTACTTTGCCACCCAGCGGCCATTAGGTAGATTGAATTCACGAGCGATCTTAGCAATACTAATGTCACCATGCGGTAGATCATTACCATGCCAAATCACAAAATTACCATTGGCTTGCCGCACAACCCTACCACGTGGAAGACCAGCGTACGCCTGCTTTAGCTTAATAGGCGGATTTGGCATCAGCAGGGGAGCGACATACTTAGACCACATGAAGGAGTGATCCGTGCGTTTCAGACCTTCCTCGAAGAAGGATATAATCTCCCAATCGGTACCATTGGGGATAAACCAAAAGGCACCACCGGTAGGGGTTCTGGATTCGGCAACAATCTTGGCCTGCCGATACTTACGCTCAGCCTCAATCATAGCCAAATGGCCATAACCAAGTTCAGGATCGGCCAATGCCGCTTCAAGTAATTCGATAAAGTTGTGACTTCCCATGCCCTAATTTTCTGCGAACTGTTCAACTACGACCGATGCTGTATTATAGCTGAAGAAGCGTTTTGCTATAATGGGGTGAAGGAGTATATTATGGCCAAATTGAAGTCAGTGATCCTTGGCATTATTGCCAAAGCCGCAGAAACTTGTCCCGGTGTCACCACCCATTTCCATGAGGATACGGTACTTGTGTACTGGCCGAAACAGGATTCGGAAGAACACTGCATAGCCGTTCTGGAGTATGAGGGGTCTGGATATATCAACTGCATTGCAACTAGTCGAGAACTGGGACCATCTAAGTACAAACAACCCCAACACCGCCCCATTAAGTCGGCGGCAATGACTCTCGTCGACCCCCAACTGGCTACCAAGATCACACAATGGATCACGTTCTTGCTTGAACAATTAAACAAGCCGGTGGAAGCCAAAGATGCCTAGCGAGCCAACTTTGGTTATCAGGGTATCTGGTTAAGTACATTTATGACCACACCTATAGACTATAAAACGTCACCAATTGGTCTTCCGAGTGGCCAACAGATCGTATTACATTGGTACGTTACTGACGATCAAGGATTGCCAAACCCACCCTCCGGATATGCCAAACAGAGCGGTCCTTATACCTTAACGGATCTAGAGGAAGCATTCTATGAGGGTATAGCATGCGGCGTTCACGATTGCCGCAATTTATCCCCAAATCAGACCTATTCGTTGCCAGACGGCAGCACTATTGAATTAGACCGTCTGGGCAATCACACGTTAAAGGATGACAATGCCAAAGTCATCTACCATTCTAATAACATGCGTGAATTCAACGAGTATCTTTTGGCCAGCGACATCCTGACTAAATTCTTGCACCTCGATCCCAATAAGATTCATTCACGCGATTCCGGATTAGTGGGCTTTGTGAATTATCTCATTGAACAGGCAGCAATCTCGGACGGAGTTCCTGTACCACCTCGTTTAACTAAGATTGCACCATGATCTTACAACAAGTGCTAGGGGCGGTCGCTTCGAAGGATTACAGAAAACTGGAGTACCAGATCAGTGGCAATAGAGTCGAATTTGTCATGCCACTTAGGGAAGCAGAAGCCAATATATACATATTCTCTCTAACCGTAAGCGAAGATTCTGTTGAACTTTACCGCCCTGGCCGGAAAGACTGCTATGTAAAATGGTCTGTTAATGATCCAGAGCTCTGTGAACACATTAAAGAATGGATGAAATTGAATGTGTCTGACTTCATCGACCTTGCAGAAACACTTTGGTGAGTGTGGGTTCTACGTTGAGACTAAAGACGACAGGTTTTTCCTCACTAAGAACCTGTTAACATTCAACATGATGCACCATTCTGCAAGTCCAAAAGGGTGCTACTATTTAGCCGATTTTGTGATTTTTCTGGTTCCGAACGGGATCAAGGTTGCTAAAAATCGAATCTCCAATTATATGCCATTAATCAACTTGGGCGACCCTGAGTTTTTCACTAAACTCGATGCCGTTTTTGGAATAGAGAACGTCAAATTGTGAATTCGGTCCAGATCTGTCAGTGGATATACCAAATGAATGACAAAATCTTCATTCTCATTGACAGAGCTCTAAGGAATAGTGGATTTTACCTCAAGAGAGAAAATGCACAGACCCAGTCCATTGTATCAACCAAAGCCACTGGTAGAATCGGTTTAATATCCATCATCAATGGTGACACATTATGGGACATTCACAGAGCAAAATGTGATGACCACTACATGTGCCCATTGAGCGACCCCCAGCTAATGACAAAGATTACGGAGAGTCTAAATGAACAATCGGTTCACTGAAGCTGAAGACGACATCATTCGTAACTGTTGGAAGGTCATGACTAGCGTCCAAATACAAAAACTGATACCACACCGTTCATCCCAATCCATTTGTGGTAGGGCTAATCGCCTTGGTCTCGACGCCGGCGATAGGCACGGATGCACCAAGAAAGGCGGTGACAGCAGCCGGATATGGACTGTAGCAGAGGAAAAGAAATTAAAGGGCCTCATAGCTAACGGCCATACACGCAGAGAAGCCTCCAACAAACTCGGCAGATCAGTAGATTCCATCAAATGGAAAATGGCAACTCTTGGACTAAAACTCACCAAAACAGCCCTTAAAAGGAGGTGCCGTTTGACACGGCCAGAATCAATCGCCCGCATCCTGAGTAAGCACATGCAATGCAACTGCGACCTTGATAATTGGGTGCCAACCAAACTAACCGGACACAGTGACGTATGTGTAATTCACAAAGAAGTGATACATCGACTAGCCATTGATAAGCAAAGTGGCGAAATACCACTATCACACCTTCTGGTGTTGTACAATCTTCGCCCGTTTAATTTCACCTCCAGAGGACCATTTGGCATCAGGATTCATGGATTTTCCGAAAGCAACGAAATGGTGCGGGCAAGCATGACATTTGAAGGAAACGAAATCCGCATTCACGCCAACTACACCAAAGCACACCACTTCAACCTTTCTGATCCAGATCTAATCCCAAAAATCAAAGCACTACTGAACGACCCGATCTTTTATAATGCAAGCTCAGAGACGCCGTTCATAATTACATCATAAAGGGGAGAAATGCAACCATGCAATGGCATGACGCTGGTTAATGAATTTAGCTCTACAATCGTTGATGCAATCCATAGCCGCATGGGGCTACACATGCACGCCTGAAGAAAGTGGGTCAGGATGGTTAGGGCACCCATCTAAAGGCCATTTTATACCATCGCGGATCTATGGGCTAAGTGTCCGCATGCAAGAAGTTGAAATAGCCTCTATTAGATTGGAAGGATGTACAGTTCACCTACATGCTTGCCTCGTGGATAAAAAAGAATTTCTCAGCTACGATGAGTTTGCTTTCACATTACTCCCCAGATTTAGCATGCTGGTTCAAGACCCCGAGCTTCTACCTAAAATCCAATCTTTCTTAGCGGAAAGAGCCACCATTCACAAAAATGCTATTCAATGACACGTAAAGATTCGTTCATCATGCTGCTCCAAGAATATTGCAATGCGTATCATCCATTTCCGGAGCCGCATAGTCAGGTGAACAACCTGTTCCAGGCAATGCGTCTACTACCAGACTGTATACCGTTGGATATACTATATGCTGTAACAAGTTGGGTAGAATGGCGAGTCCAAATGGCTAAAGCAATTAGAGACTGTAGTCAACGACCAGAACCGCCATCTTGGGTCAAACAAATGAATGGCGTCGGAGTGTATTGCGATGACATGTAGGTTCAGAGACGCCGTTCATAATCACATCATCGGTTTAAAACGCGGATTCGTCGTCCGTGCCGTCATCGGACCAGAACTCGAATACAATTTCACTTCTATTCACCAGCGAATAGGTGACACACTACGAATCAGCAAACCATTACTGACTCTGGCCATTGAAGAGTCAAGTGTGAAAGTAGTGAGATTCAGCAAGTGCAATTCAACTCAACTGGTAGATGAGATCAGTCCAAGCGACCCCAATCTACTCAAAAGAATCGAATCGCATCTAACTTTCGCTGTGAACTTTAATAACTACGTGAAAGAAAATGGACTCGTCTCAGGAATGTACGAGCAAGATTCTTGAAGTCATCAGGAATCATCTCATCAAACACGGTGCCAAATTCAAGCACTCACATGCATATATATGCCCAGCCATCGTAAACAATAACCCGATGTTCCTCATCCACCACATTAAGGATGAAATCATAGTGCAGCCGCTATATCACCTAAGGACGCTTGAGAACAAGCGGAGCGTCTTTAGTGTTTCCGATCCAGAATTATTACAGAAAATCACCGCAGTATATGCTCCTGGCCGAAATCATACTAGATGATATAAGACGGCATGTATTAGCCACTAAGCTCTACGATGGCGGTGACAGAGATATCATATTCATATCCATCTCAGACGCATCACGATCGTTGAATGACCCACGAATCATCATTAAGCAAGACGTAATTCAATGTATCAAAGTGAACTACGACGCTTATGTCGAAGCTGCGTTTGAAACAACCTTGATCAACCCGTCAGATCCTGAAATTTTACAGAAAATCAGACAATGGGTCCCGCCATTTTACAAGCTATACGGCTAGAACTCGAAAAATATGGCTACCGGCCAAGCTTTAGTGTCAATCGAGATCTACAAAACTGGCTGACTGTAGACGCACGACACTACATAACCACCCACCATGGTGTCAACACAGTTAGTCTACATCTCGTGATACCGGCATATACCGTGCATGGCATGTATTTCGGTAAGACTACAGACAGCCACAAAATCCACAAAGCAGACTCGCAACTAATACCAAAAATCCTCGTATGGCTATCTGAAACAGACTGATGAGCATACACACGCAACTGATCATAAATTATCTGAAACAACACGGAATTACCATAAGAACCCTACACGGTGAACTATTATCACTCAGTGTCAATGACTATCACATAAACAACGGAACCATACAAATCCTCCACGACCATATCAAACTGATCCCCAACCCACGCAGTAATCAAGACTCAGGATTGGAAGACCTAGTTCTGCAGATAAACAACGCAGACCCACAACTGTACTCCAAGCTAGACCATTACATCCACCACATCAAGAACATATGCCCACTTTGTGGCCGCCCCGGACCGCCCACAGTATGCAATGATTGCAAAGGACAAGAGACTACAGAGTATACAAACGACATGAGACAATCAAGGGGCTACTGATGATTAAAGACATCATCGTAAAAGCCATCAAAAAACACCGCATAATAAAAGCACATGAATTGTTTACATCTCTAGACAATTCATACTTCTATCTCATCTGCGACAACGACTCATTCGAGACATGCCTCGGCACCGTCACCATCTATCCAACCCACACTTCTTTATTCATTGATGATCCAACCACAGAGATCAACATCCACCACAGCGACCCACAACTCATACCTAAAATAGAACAATGGTGCAAACAACTCCACCACCCATAGTGCAAGTAATCCAACAACACCTACACGATCAAGGATATTATACCCAGCACGCCTATGAGACCTATTCAAATGGAGAAACATGCTACCACGTCATATATATAGGCTCCACTGAATTCCGTCTGAAACTCAACGAGTTGTCTGGCATATACAAACATTGCATCGTCACTGACGGCAAGACATTATCCGTATATCGGCAAAATCCAAACAACCCACCACTAAAGAACCCACTAGGTGGAGCCTCTATCATTGAACAAGGCTGGGAAGAGGATGAACAAGAAATCAACCTGGCAGACCCAGAACTTCTACACAAAATCACCAAATTCTACACCCATGAACGGCCAATTTAAGCTAACAACACTGCACAAAGCCGTAATTAAACACCTCGACAATGAAGACATCCCACACCATTCATGGATAGACTCTCAGTACGTCGTACACATCTGCGGCGACTATCATTGCGACATATACCTCTACGACAATCACATCCTCATCGTCCCTTTCACAAACACGACCTCAGCAGCGACCCTCAAACTAAACAACAACGACCCTCAACTCCTCACCAAAATAACCCAAATATGCAAACATGCCCACAGTGTCACGCTACACTAAACTACCACCTCACGGAAAAAGACGACCCATCCGTAGAACCAGAAGAACGAGCAAGCGTCCACCACTACAATTGCGGTACAAACGTCCTCACTCTCCTGCAATCTGGTAAAGCCACCACCAAAATCTCCCAACAATGCACAATTAACGCCCTCCACAACGCCATCCAAAAACTCCACCCAATACCACAACCCATCCAAAACATCATCGACGAAGCACAACAATGGATCTTGGACGCCCAACAACCAGGAGTCGTCCCATCAACCACCATTAAAGCACTCGCCGATAGCATAGTAAGTTGGAATGAGGCACTCCATACAACTTCTTATCGACACCAGCAACCGCCATCCACCACTCCGGCATGGGCGAGAGAGGAGTATACCACTGCTACGTCATCGTCACAAAAGCCGACGCCGATAATATAGATGCCGTCGACGACCCACAACTCTCACGAATACTAGTAGCGGAAGACAGCATAACTTTCCTTGAAAACGGTTATTCCTATCACGCTTACTCCATCAACCAACCCGCACACCGCACATGGAACCTAAACGACCCACAACTACTACCGACAATCGCAAACTGGATCGATGAACAAACCACACTCCCAACTACTTGAAATAATCGCACAAACAATAACCCAAGGCCGGTCCCATGTAACCAGCCAAAACATGCACCGCATAACCATATTCTACACCCCCAACCCAAACCCAAAAGCCTCCCCACCCATCACCCACGTCATCGACCTATTCCCAGACTCCATAATAATCACC